>JGI990J12352_1000189_pt1 | contig 14399 bp, 13 predicted proteins | sample Intmic4MA4BA4MSA_FD_12352 | JGI IMG/M metagenome (IMG submission 12352) | reverse complement strand
ACGGCGGGATGGTTGACCGGAGTGATGGCGAGACCGTCGATTCCCTCTTCTACCAGTTCGTCAATGAGGGCTACTTGCAGGTCGTAGTTGTCAATTTCGGCGTGTCGGATTTCTACGGTCACATTGTATTTGAGCAGTTCGCCCGCTTTGTGTTCGATTCCTTGGACAACATCCAGAAAGAAAGGGTTCGAAGTGGTGGAAGAAAAGAGAATGTAGCCGAATTTCAAAAATTTTTTACTCATAACCAAAGCTTTCCCGACTAAGTTGGGGGAGTAATTGAACTTTTTGGCGATGCTTTGTACCCGCTCGGCTGTTTCTCGTTTTACATCACCTCGATTATTGAGTACCCGATCCACGGTCCCGCGGGAGACTCCGGCCAATTTGGCGATTTCTTTAATAGTTGTCATGCATTCTCCTGAAAAATTCGCTTTTCCTATAGTATACGCCGTCCTCCCCTTTTTTGTAAAGTAAATTTGTTCGAACACGGTGAAATCCATTGCTGAAGCTGATTGGAGCGAGGGCAGGGGAAAATAGACAAAAAACGACAGCTGTTTTTGGTCGAAAAACTAAATTTTTTCATTTCGAAAGCAAAATCTTTGGACTGTATTGACAAATAATGCGATTTAAACTATTCTTATAATCACAATTGTGCACGAACACGGAAATGTAGAAAGGCGCGCGCGCTGAAGCAAATGTACTGATCTCGCTGTGGAATTTTTGGCGGTATGTAAAACACTATGATACTTTAGGAGGGAAAAAACGTGGGAAAGAGACCGGTTACACTATGTACATGCCAATGGGCGGATTTGCCTTTTGAAGAGCTTTGTAAACTAGCGGCTCGGATGGGCTATGATGGGCTTGAACTTGCAACCTGGGGATTTGACTTGGAACGAGCGTACACGGATGACAGCTATGTGCAGTATCTGTTAGAGACCTTGAAAGTCAACAATCTTTCTTGTCACGCTTTGGCTTCTCACATTGTGGGTCAGTGTGTGGGCGATGCGCCGGACCCGCGCTTGAATAATTTTGCGCCGGCAGAACTTGCTGATAACTCGGAAGCGATTCGCGCTTGGGGTATTGAGACTATGAAGAAAATTGCTGTGGTTGCGCGTAAGATGGGTGTCCAAGTGGTCACGGGTTTTACGGGGTCGCCGATTTGGAAGTATCTCTATTCGTTTCCCCGAACTACGGCCGAGATGGTGGAACAGGGTTTTGATGAAATTGTGGCACTATGGACTCCGATTCTGGACGTGTTCCGGGAAAATGGTGTGAAATTTGCGCTGGAAGTACATCCGGGTGAGATTGCCTTTGATTATTACTCTACCCAAAAGCTGTTGGAAAGGTTTGAAAATAGCCCCGCTTTCGGCTTGAACTTTGATCCCAGCCATCTTTTGTGGCAAGGGATTACGCCGCACCTATTCTTACAGGACTTTATGGAGCGTGTATACCATGTTCATATGAAGGACGTGGCGGTCACGCTGGATGGCAGAAGTGGACTTCTTGGCTCTCATATCGATTTTGGGGATATTCGCCGTGGATGGAACTTCCGCTCGCCGGGGCATGGGGATGTGAATTTTGAGGACATTATCCGCGTTCTAAACGCCGCAAATTATAAGGGCCCCCTCTCTGTTGAGTGGGAGGACAGCGGTATGGATCGCATTGACGGTGCGACAGAGGCAGCGGCATTTGTGAAGAAAATCGACTTCAAGCCGTCTGACATCAAATTTGATGAGGCGATTGCAAACTAGTAGAAAGCGAGGAGAATTCTATGGCCAAACAGGTGAAGTATGGTATGGTAGGCGGTGATCTAAGCGCCTTTATCGGAGAAGTGCATAGAAAAGCCCTTAATTTTGATACCAGAGCAGAGCTGATTGCGGGTTGTTTTAGTATTGATAAGCAGCTTAACATCCAAACAGCGGCGGCTTATTGTGTGGATGTGTCCAGAGTTTATTTCGATTACAAAGAAATGGCCGTTGCCGAGGCCGGTCGGCCGGATGGGATTGATTTTGTCGTTATTGTGACGCCGAACCACCTCCACTATGAAATTGCCAAGGCTTTTTTAGAGGCGGGAATTCATGTGGTTTGTGAAAAGCCCCTGTGCTTTGAGATTGAAGAGGCGAATGAACTCAAACGACTGACGGATGAACGAGGTCTTGTTTTTGGTGTTACATATGCTTACACCGGCTACGCCATGAGCAAGGTTATGCGTGAGATGATCCAAAACGGTGCGATTGGTGATGTGGTCACAGTCAACGCTGAATATGCCCAAGAGTGGTTGATTGACGAATTGGGTGCGAAGAATGAGGGGACGGCCAAGCTTTCTGTCTGGCGGACTGATCCGAAATTTTCCGGTGTCTCTAACTGTGTGGGCGATATAGGGACACATATTGAAAGCACGGTGCACTACTTAACGGGGCTTAAGATTAAGCGCTTGCTGGCTACCACGAACAACTATGGCCATGCGCTGGATCTCAACGCTAACATTATTGTGGAGTATGAAAACGGTGCGAGCGGTGCTTATTGGTGCAGTCAAGTGGCTGTTGGGAAGCTAAACGGTTTGGTTGTGCGGATTTACGGCACGGAAGGTGCACTTGAATGGGAACAGCATCATCCGGATTATGTCCGCTATACCCCCAAGGGTCAGCCTACGCAGGTGTTGTCTCGTGGTTGCGGCTATATTACAGGCCGGGCGGCGAACTACAGTCGGATACCATCGGGTCACCCGGAAGGATTAATCATTGGATTTGCCAATATTTATAAAAATGTTATCAGTGCCATTGAAGAGAAGAAAGCGGGTCGTGTGCCTACCGAGTCGGCTTTTGATTATCCCACTGTGGAGGATGGGTTAAGTGGCGTTAAGTTTGTTCACGCAGTAGTTGAAAGCTCGAAACACAATGCTGCATGGGTGAATTTAAAAAATATTTAAAAAGAAAAGGAGAAAGAGATGAAGAGACTACTAGTGCTACTTTTGGTTTTGGCCATGATGGTTGGCCTGCTTGGCGCCTGCGGAGGTACAGAGCCAGCCGCTCCGCTACAAGAAGTGAACGATACCCCGGCTGAAACGATGGAGGCTCCTCCGGCAGAAACGGAAGGGGAAATCGCTGTTATCGTTATTGGTGCCACCCACGGGTTCCCCGTGGGAGTACAGTGGTATGCAAATAACAAAGTGAATGAACTGCAAGCACAAGGTTTCAACGCACAACTGTATGTTGGAGAGACCCCGGAACACCAGGTTCAGGTTGTTGAGCAACTGATGACTCGTGCTGATGAACTGGCCGGTGTTGTTATTCTGCCCTTCGACCCAACCCTGCAAAATGCAGTGCGTATGATCCATGACAATGGCGTGCCGCTGGTACAGTTTAACCGTGTTATCTTTGAAGTGCCATCTGACGCGAAGGTTGTCGGTGACAACTTCGGTATCGGGTTTGAGACTGCACGTGTATTCGCAGAGCGTGGCATTACGCCGGAAGATCGCGTTTTGGAAATGCCCGGCTCCAACTCCAGTGTAGTGGAAACCCGTTCGCAAGGCTTTCGAGCGGGTCTGGAAGAGTTCATGGGCTGGTCAGCTGAAGAAATTGAAGACATGATTACAAGAACTGATTTTACCATGTGGAACCGTGACACATCCAGACAGCTTTTCGAGAGTTTTGTCGGTACCACGCCGCAAGATCAGCTTGACCTTTATCGCTTTGTATTCACACACGATGACGAGATTGCAATTGGTGTGTTCAATGCGATCCGTGCCGGCAACTTGCCCGGCGATGTGAGCGCAATAGAAGTGATCGGTGCATCTGCGGGCAAGCAAGAAATGTATGAAATGCTTCACGATGGCACATGGGATGACTACTTCTATGTATTCTCTCTAACGCACCCGCCCAGCATGATTGTTGAGTCCATCGAAATTCTCCTTCGTGTCTTGGCCGGTGAGAGTTTCCCGGAAGAGCCAATCTTCACACCCACCACGCTGGTTGATGGGAGCAATGCGGCCTTGTTCTTAAACCCTGACTCACCGTACTAAAAGCGTTTGATGGACTCTTTCGGCGAGGGCGTCCTACCCTCGCTGAAAGTCTATGAACCACAATCCATTTTGGTTTGGAAGTGAATGTGTATGCTGGAAATGACCAATATCTTTAAGTCCTTTTTCGGTGTGACGGTTGTTAATAATGTTGATTTTCATGTAGGGGTTGGAGAAGTCCACGCTCTTTTAGGTGAAAACGGTGCGGGGAAATCCACGCTGATGAATGTACTGGGCGGTGTACACGAGCGTGACAGCGGCACGGTTGTTTTTGATGGGAAGCGTATGGATAAGATTACACCGACGATTGCTGCAGAACAAGGCATTGCCTTTGTGCATCAGGAGTTAAACTTGTTTAATGACCTGCTTGTATTTGAAAATATCTTCCTCAAGCAAGAGTTGGTAACGAAACTTGGGCGGTTGCGGAAAAAAGAAATGATCCGCGAAGTACAAGAACTGTTTGATGGCTTGGGGATTTCTATTTCACCAACGACCAGGGTGTCAGAGCTGACGACTTCTGAGAAGCAGTTGTTGGAGATATCAAAAGCACTGCGGAGCGACTCAAAGCTGTTTATCTTGGACGAACCTACCACGGCGCTGGGCAACCAAGAGATTGAGAATCTATTTTCCATCGTGCGGCGGCTCAAAGAACAGGGTAAATCATTTATCTTTATCTCTCACAAAATGCCGGAAGTGTTTGCGATTACGGACAAGTTCACAGTATTGCGAAATGGCCGCTTTGTCGCCTCGGGCGCTACGATTGACAGCTCGCCGGAAGAGATTACTTGCTATATGGTCGGGGATTCGTTTGATGATAGTGAAGCCTATAAAGTGCGTGATTTAGGTGAAGTGGTGTTGGGGCTTTCTGACTATAGCGGGCCTGGATTTTGGAATGTCAATCTTGAGGTTCGCCGCGGTGAGATATTTGGCTTAACGGGTTTGCAAGGGGCTGGGTGTAGTGAGATCATGCAGACCATGTTCGGCGCACTGGGGGTGACCGGCGGTGAGCTGAAAGTGCGCGGCGATATCTATAACGGGAAATCCATCCGTTCTGCCATGCGGTCGAAGATCGGTATGGTGCCTGCCAATCGTAAAGAGCGGTCGATTATTCCTGATATGAACTTGGTTGAGAACACATCACTTTCTCTTAACGCGCTGACCGGGAAACAGCCGATTGTCTCTAATCGGCGTGAACGGGCTCGGTATCTTGGACTTGAGAAAATACTCAATATCAAGGGTGGAAAGTGGCAAAACCTGATTGTCAGTCTGTCCGGCGGGAACCAGCAGAAGGTGATTTTAGCTCGGTGGCTCAATACCGAGGCGGACATTTTATTCCTCGATAATCCGACCCAGGGCATTGACGTGGGCGCAAAGGCTGAGATCTATCGTTTGATCGTGGAGCTATCAAATCAAGGAAAGACCATTTTGATTAACTCATTGGAAATTCCGGAGATTCAAAAGGTTGCTGACCGTTGTGCGGTGTTCTATCACGGGAGACTTCAGGTGATTTTAGACAGAAAGAATATCAATGAAAAAACCGTTATGCTACATGCCACCGGTGCTGCAAGCATTGCGCGGGCGGAAGGGAATACAATATGCGTGCAGAAGTGAACGTACAGGCAAAAGAAGAACGATTAGGCGGGAGCGGACTAAGCGCGGCGTGGGCCAACTATAACTTTGTCTTCGTATTTGCAGTGATTTTTATTGTCTATTTTGTTATTAATATCCAAGCGGTCAATTGGGGTGCGCTGTCAAATATCTTGCGGCATAGCTCGGTGGTTGGGGTTGTCGCATTGGCGATGGGTATGATTATCCTAACTGGTGACATTGATCTTTCTGTTGGTTCTACAGTTTCGCTTGTGGGCGGCGGTTCGGTTTTAGTCTTTAATGCCACGGGGAGTATTGCGCTTACATTCTTGTTTGGCATCCTCGCCGGTGCGGCTTGTGGTGCGGTCAATGGATTTTTGGTTAGCATTTTAAAGATGCCTTCGTTTATCGCAACGCTTGCGACCATGTTGATCTTTCGCTCGATTGCAAGTTGGCTGATGACGGCGTACTTCCAATTGTCTATGTTCAGGCTGGATCATAACCTTCCGCAGTATCAACTATATTTTCGGATCGGGAACGGCAATCTGTTTAACTTTCCGATTTTGTTCATGATCTTCCTTTTGGTAACTGTGGCTATGGTCTACTTGACTACGAGTACGAAGTTTGGCAAAAGCGTGTTTGCCGTTGGCTCAAACGAAAAAGCGGCACGTTTAGCGGGTATCAATGTGAGAATGACACGCATGCTGGTGTTTGTAGTTGCTGGTGCGCTCACGGGTCTTGCTGCTGTCATGCTTTCCGGGCAGATGAGCGGTATTTTGGCATCGACTGCCGGCCGCAGTTATGAGCTGTACGCCATTGCGGCGGTTGTCATCGGCGGTATTAGTATGACTGGCGGTAAGGGTAGAATGTTGGGCGTTATCTTTGGGGTTGTTACCTTCACTATTGTGGACAACATCATTATGGCGCTACGCTTTAATCCACTTATTAACGACACATTCAGTGGCCTGATTTTGTTAGCGGCGATTCTGCTTCAATTGGCTCAAAAGCGCGGCGGAGCAAAGGCGTAGCAGGGAGGACGGCAATATGCATTATATCATCGGGGTAGACGTTGGAACATCCGGTACAAAAACCGTTCTCTTTGACGAGAGAGGGACAGTAATCTGCTCTGCCACCGCAGAATATCCCATGTACCAGCCTCAAAATGGCTGGGCGGAACAAGACCCGACGCATTGGTGGGAGGCGGTAATCAAGACGCTTCGCCAAGTGGTTGCGGAAAGCGGTGTGACAGCCGGGGAAATCGCGGGCATTGGGCTTTCTGGTCAGATGCATGGACTTGTGATGTTAGGTGCAGACGGGGAAGTGCTTCGCAATTCTATCATCTGGTGTGATGGGCGCACGACGAAACAGTGCGATGAAATCACGCGGCGGGTGGGCGCAAAACGACTGATGGAGATCACTGCAAACCCGGCGCTGCCCGGGTTTACGGCTTCAAAAATCCTGTGGGTGCGCGAGCATGAGCCGGAAATTTACGCAAAATGTCGGCATATCCTATTGCCGAAAGACTATATCCGCTACAAACTTACAGGTGTTTTGGCCGCAGAGGTGTCTGATGCGTCCGGTATGAACCTGATGGATGTGCCCGGTCGATGCTGGAGCGATGAAATTCTTGGTGCACTCGACATTGACCGTGCGTTGTTGGCGGAGCTTTATGAGTCCTATCAAGTTACGGGTACCGTTACGGATCAAGCGGCTGTTTTGACCGGCCTTGTTGCGGGGACTCCTGTTGTGGGCGGTGCCGGTGACAATGCTGCGGCCTCTGTCGGGACCGGTGCGGTAGAGGCAGGGCGTGCGTTTACGACCATCGGCACGTCCGGTGTTATCTTTGCTCACTCAGACACGGCGGCCATTGATCCTCGAGGTCGGGTACACACGTTTTGTGCGGCGGTTCCCGATGCGTGGACGGTGATGAGCTGTACGCTCTCTGCCGGTGGTAGTTTGCAATGGTTTCGCAACAACTTTGCCGGTGCCGAGAGGGCTACTGCCGGAGAGATGGAGATAGACCCCTATGAATTGATGGCCAAGCAGGCTGAGCAAGCTCCCATCGGGGCCAATCGTCTGCTGTTTTTGCCTTATCTTATGGGTGAGCGAAGCCCATTATTAGACGCAAATGCCCGCGGCGTGTTCTTTGGCCTTTCCGGTATGCACACGCGGCGCGATATGTTGCGGGCTGTGATGGAGGGTGTGGTTTACTCTCAGCGGGACTGTCTGGATGTCTTGCGGGGCATGGGCGTGACCTTTACGGAGATGATTGCCACTGGTGGCGGCGGGAAAAGCTCGCTCTGGCGGCAGATGCTTGCGGATAACTACAACTGTCCTGTTTTAACGGGACGGGCGGGCGAGGGTCCGGCACTGGGTGCTGCGATCCTTGCCGGTGTGGGTACCGGGTTGTTTGAGAGCATCCCTGCGGCTTGTGAAAAGCTGCTTCGCTTTCACGAGGCACAGCGGCCGATTACAGAGAATGTGAACGCCTATACGCCGTACTATGAGCTTTATAAAGAAATCTATCCGGCCTTAAAAGGCCAGTTTGCAACTCTGGCACAGTTATCATAAAAGGAGACGAGAATCATGGGAGAAATTTTTAAAGGTATTGGAAAAATTCCCTACGAGGGATCGAAAAGTAAGAATCCGCTAGCGTTCAAGTTCTACGAAGCGGAGCGGGTGATTTATGGCAAGAAGATGAAAGAGCATCTTCCGTTTGCTATGGCGTGGTGGCACAACCTCTGCGGCGGCGGTAGCGACATGTTTGGTGCACCGTCCACCGATAAAACCTTTGGCGCGCAGCCCGGTACGATGGAACATGCGCGGGCGAAAGTGGAGGCAGGCTTTGAGTTCATGCAGAAAGTCGGAATCGAAGCATTTTGCTGGCATGACACAGATCTAGTGCCGGAGTCTGACAATATATGTGAGACCAATAAACGCCTTGATGAGATTACTGACTACATCCTCAAAAAGATGAAAGAGACCGGCATCCGTTGTCTATGGGGTACGGCGAACATGTTCTCGAACCCTCGGTTTATGAATGGTGCGGGTAGCACGAACTGTGCGGAAGTCTACTGTTTTGCAGCGGCTCAGGTGAAAAAAGCATTGGACCTTACCGTGAAACTGGGCGGACGCGGCTATGTGTTTTGGGGTGGCCGTGAAGGGTATGAGACCTTACTGAACACCGATGTGAAATTTGAGCTGGAGAACATTGCACAGCTTATGAAAATGGCCGTGACGTACGGTCGAAGCATTGGGTTTGAAGGTGATTTTTACATCGAACCCAAGCCGAAGGAGCCGATGAAGCACCAATATGATTTTGACGCTGCGACTGCCATCGGATTTTTGCGTCAGTATGGTTTGGACAAAGATTTTAAAATGAACATTGAAGACAACCATGCGACCTTAGCGGGGCATACGTTCCAGCATGATCTGCGCATCTCTGCAATCAATGGGATGCTAGGCAGCGTAGATGTGAACACTGGTGACTTACTGCTTGGGTGGGATACCGATGAGTTTCCGAAGGATGTTTATGTAGCTACAATGGCGATGTACGAAATCCTTAAATCCGGTGGATTGAGCGGCGGTTTAAATTTTGACGCGAAAACTCGTCGGGCGAGTTATACACAAGAGGATATGTTTCAGGCATTTATCTTGGGCATGGATGCATTTGCTCTCGGTCTGATTAAAGCTGTCGCTATTATTGAGGATGGGCGGATTGATGGGTTCATTGCAGAGCGGTATTCTAGTTTTCAAACTGGTATCGGTGCCAAAATCCGTAGTGGGGAGGCCGGCTTAGAAGAACTGGCTGCATATGCGGAGAATCTGAAGGTTCCGAGTTTGCCGGGCTCTGGGCGACAGGAGTATTTGGAAAATGTGGTCAATTCCGTCTTGTTCGGCGGCTAGATTACACGCTGCCTCAACATGAAATCAGGCGACATATGAGCCGCGTCCGGTGAAGCGGATATTACGAGAAGAACCCTCCTGCTGTAGGTATAGACTACGGCGGGAGGGTTAAAGTGTGTTATACTATCCAAAAGGGAGGGTCACTATGCGAATTGCGTTAGACCTGTTGTTACTACTTGTGGGACTGGTGTTGCTTGTCCAGAGTGCTAAGCTTTTTGTTGATTCCAGCGTGGGTATTGCCACTCGGCTTAAGATTCCCAAAAGAGTTATTGGTCTTACTGTTGTGGCTATGGGAACGAGTGCGCCTGAGGTTGTGATCAGTGTTTCCGCCGCTAGCGGCGGGAGCGGTGATCTGGCTGTTGCGAATATTGTTGGCTCGAATATTTTCAACTTGCTCTTTATCGTGGGCTTTTGCGCTCTGCTGTATCCGATTACCGTTCAGCTCAAAGCCATCTCTCGCGACTACTGGGTATCTGCCGGGGCGACCTTGGCACTTTTGGCTATGGTTATGGTGTTTGGGGATACTTTGCCTCGTTGGGGCAGTTTCATTCTGTTTGCGGGATTTGTGACTTACATGGTGGTTGTTGTGCGCCATGCGCTCAAAAATCGGATTGAGGAAGCAGAAACAAGTACACAAGAAGCTGCTCCGAAGCCTCTGGGGCGCAGCATTTGCTTTACGCTTTTGGGTGCGGCCCTCATTGTGGCCGGTGGACAGCTAACCGTGTGGGCGGCGAGTAATCTTGCTCTAGATCTCGGGATCACTCAGCGTGTAGTGGGACTTACCATTGTGGCGATGGGAACGTCATTGCCGGAGCTTGTCACTACACTCATCGCCTGTCGCAAAGGCGAGGGTGAGTTTGCGCTTGGGTTTATCATCGGATCTAGTATTTTCAACATCATGTTTGTGCTTGGTCTTGCCGGTTTGATTACGCCGCTTGCGATTGACAGCAGTGTGGTTTACGATATGGCAGTGCTTGCAATTGGTACGCTGGCTTTTTTCCTCTTCGCCCACTCCAGTCGGAAGGTGGTGCGGATGGAAGGGTTGACGATGATGGGGATGTATTTGGCATACATGGTTTTCGTCCTATTTTTGCAAGCATAATCAGTTCGCCCTTTGTTTATGCAAAGGTAAAGGTTTCGGTAACAGCAGCGATAAAATTCCCAATCCGTGGGAGAGCCAAATCAAAAAAATTAATTCATTTACAAGTCTGATTGAATATTTCAAGCAGACTTGTTCTTTTTTCAAAGAATAAAACATTTTGGCACTCTAAGTCGTATTCCTTGTAGATGGATGAAATGAGGAGGTGAGGTAATGTGTGTTCCTTCGTTGTGTACAGACGAAGAAATTACGTCAATTTACAATCATCATGTAGACACTGTTTATCGAGTTGCGCTCATGATATTAAAAAATCGAGAGGAGTCGGAAGATGCAACATCAACAGTTTTTATAAAAATGATGACAGTACAAACAAGTTTTGAGAGTGAAGAACACCTAAAAGCTTGGCTTATCGTAACGACACAAAACACATGTCGAGATGTTCTAAAAAGCAAGTGGCGTTCCAAGCGAGTTGATTCTGGTAGCATAGCTGAGCCGTCTTATTTGCCGGATAGATTTACAAGGGAGATTTGGGAAGCGGTTGTTGCTTTGGATGAAAAGTACAAACTGCCTATATATCTTCACTATTATGAGGGCTATAAGACAGAAGAAATCGGAAAAATGCTCAAAATCAAGCACGCTACAGTACGCACGCGACTAAGAGCGGCAAGGCAGAAACTAAAACGTTTGCTTGAATTCCAAGAAGAGGAAGGTAAGTATGATGCAGAAAAATATTGTTGATTGCTTTGATATGATTCGAGCAACAGAAATCCAAAAACAAAAAATGCTCCGTACAATTTTAGCGAGCAAACAAGGAGAAGTCATAACCATGAAACGAAAAACACGATTTTCATTTGCGGCAATTGTTGCCACTGCTATGGTACTAATCGTTGGTACGACAACAGCACTTTCGATAACTTTTGGCTGGCACGAAGCTTTAATCACACAATTTAACCCGTCCCCTGATCAAATGGAATCACTCGATGAGATTGTAGGCACACCCAATGTTACAGTTACACAAGATGGATTAACGATTACGGTCGTACAAACCATTGCTGACAGTTTCGGCATCTATGTCCTCTATGAAATCATAGCAGAAGATGAAGCGGTTACATTTCCGGAAGAGACGTTTGTTGGGGCGAGGTTGTTTGCTGCAAGTGACTCTGATGATGGGGTTACTGTTGGAAGTGGTGAATCTGTCATTTTAGAAAATGACGGAAACAGGCTGTTGATTCTCCAGCATTTTCACTCCACATCGCCGACTACCACGGGATACGTTGAACTGATTATACGGGAATTGTTTTACAATTCTCAGCAATGGGATTATGATGGTAGAATTTTAGAAACCCTTTTTGAGGGCGAGTGGAGCTTGGAGTGGGAGCTTGATTTTTCCGGCAAAGGAATAACCCTTTTTCCAAGCGCAAGAATAGATATAGCAGGGGGATATAGCACGGTCACGCAAATTGTGATTTCGCCGTTGTCAGTGATGGTAGTTATTGAGGGTGATAGCTTTAACCCGGATCCGTCCTTTGTAACGCTTCTCAAACGTGATGGAACTACGGTGTCATTCGGAGCAGAGAGCGAAAATGCGCTATTTACCAGAGTAGCAAGTAATGGACTTGCAGGCGTAGAACACAATGGTACGGAACGTTCGTTTCACCAAACTTTGCTGTATAACTTCGGCGAAATTGTTGATCTTGATACGATCGAAAGTATTGCGGTCGGAACTGTTACGAGTGGGAGATGTTTGTTTCTATAAGTCGTGTTGAGCAGATATTGCGAAGTGAAGGTTGGCGTATGGGGAATGAACATGTATGTGGTGAATGCAAGAAGCTGAAACCTTAGTTATAATATTAGTGATGTGCATTTTGCACGTGGGGGTTATATAATGTATATTTTAATAGACACATTTTTGCCGTTTTTTCGTATGGCAATGTTGGGTGTTGCTATTTTCGCGGGTTTGTTTCTTGGTGCAGTTATAGTTGTATCTTGCGTGACAGGTTTTAGTTTAAGGTATTATTTGCGTCACTGTGGTGTTTTGGTACTTATTTGTGTAATTGGCATATTATTTTTCTTTGTGCCTGTGGGTGTCTTGTTGTATAGTTTTGCAGATGTATCACCGATATTTTTACGCATGATAGCATGGGGTGCTACTGTTCTTGTAAGTGTGATGATTAATTTAAGTATTATTGATGCTTGTCATGCAGGCTCTGATTTCGGGGGCTGGTTGCGCGAATGCGGTGTTTTTGCTTTTATTGCCATAATTGGTGTATCGTTTCTTCATATATCTGTGGGTCGCTTGTTATAAATAGGAATGGTTCGAACTTGATCTATGCACTGTGAAGACGAGCGAATTTGTGGCTGGGGCTTATATCTATGCGAAAATGCACAAAGATCAAGCGACGAAGCGGAAAGGGTGACATGTTATGAATCAGGCTTTGCTGAGCAGTAAAAAGATGGATTGGTGTACGCCACAATCGTTTTACGATGTGTTGCATCAAGAATTCAATTTCACACTCGACGTGGCGGCAACGGATAGAACTACTAAGTGCCCCATGTATTTCACGCCCGAAACGGACGGGCTGAATCAATCATGGAACGTTCCAAACGATAGTGCGGTATTTTGCAACCCGCCTTATGGTCGCGAAATTGGGAAGTGGGTCAAGAAAGCGTGCGAAGAAGCACAGAATGGCACGACAATAATGAAAGGATGTGATGGCTTATGCGGTGTTTTGGATATCCACCCGGCAGCACATAACAAACTCTGCCCTACCTTAGCACTCGGTAAAATGCCGGGTGTATTTCTTTACCCAAAAACTCTAAAACAGAAATCAGATGGAGGTATTAAAGATGACAAGATACGTTAGTACAGTAGTTGCTGATCACGATCAATTTGTCGCGGATTATGCGGCAATCACGAAATATCGAGTGCCGAATTTAGATCAACCACTCATGGAACACGCGATGGAATATATTAGCAGGATTGCTCCTGACCGTTTCCCGATCACACATATCCCGCCGCTCATAAAGACGTATGGCGGTCGCAGTAAGAAGCGCGAGTTTGCTTTTTGTTTCTCTTGGAATGAGAGTACAGAGCGATTTGAAATTCAGTACACCGGGTTCGCAGATGTTGTTACTCCAACGGTAGACTTTTTCGATGTCACATTTGATCGTTGGTCTAGTTTTGAGTCCGACTATCAGGCACTCGCAAAGAAAGAATCTGCCATAGGCTTTGAAGATTTGCGGCAGGATGTTTTCAAAAAACTTTGCGGAAAACGTATCCCTGAAAGCGGAACAACGCACAAGGTTTGGCTCAGAGAAAACCAGAGTAAAAAAGGTGCTCGTTGTTGGTTTGATATCGGATTTTTCATGGAAGACGATTCGCCCATCATCCGTTATGAGGGCTTTGGAATCTTAGAAACGAAAGCGTTTGCCGTATCCGATGTGCGATTTGAGAATTGGGAAAACTTTGAAACGCAGTATACCAAACTGGTGAATCCAGAGTTCGCAATGAACTTTGAGGAGCAGAAAGAAGAGTTCGCTAGAGAATGTGTCACTGATGCTGGAGCTTCTCATAAACGCGCCCTCTTTGTTGGCGGTGACAAAACGAAAAATCGGCGTGGGTATAAATTCTGGTTTCTCATCACAAACGATGCGGAAACGCCTGTTGTGCGATTCAATAATTATTCATTTAGCTAGCACAGGCTAAGTAATCACTTAACCTGATAATTTTATTATTAAAAAGGAGATATGACGTATGCCATTACATTTCATTGTGCCGGAAGATAGTACTTT
>JGI990J12352_1000188_pt1 | contig 14471 bp, 15 predicted proteins | sample Intmic4MA4BA4MSA_FD_12352 | JGI IMG/M metagenome (IMG submission 12352) | reverse complement strand
TTAAAGACAAAGCCATCCGCAAGCGACACGTCAAAGAAGCAATTGAATTTACAAGGCTCGAGGCTTGCGTCAAAATGATTCCCAAAAAACTATCTGGTGGGTTGTTGCGACGCTTAAACATTGCTTGTGGCATTGCTCACAAACCAAAGCTGATTATCCTTGACGAACCAACGGTCGCAGTTGATCCGCAAAGTCGTGAATATATTCTTGATGGCATCAGAAAACTCAACCAAGCAGGCGCGACAATTATCTACACCTCGCACTACATGGAAGAAATCGAACAACTGTGTTCGCGGATTGTAATTATGGACGGCGGTCAGCAGATTGCCAGTGGCACGAAGCAGGAACTTAAACGCATGATTAAAATGGGCGAAACTGTTAAAATAGAAATTCTAAATCTCGAAAAAGAACATTTAACAACCATACAACGCCTTGAGAATGTCACTGCTGTAAAGCACAATAACGACATTTTAGAAATTAAATGCAAGCAAGGCGATAATAATCTTTTGTCGATTTTGAAATATTTGCAAGATAACGACATTTTATTTGGAAGCATTCTCTCAGAATTGCCAACGCTAAACGACGTCTTCTTAGAAACAACAGGCAAAGCATTGCGCGATTAAAATTTTACGAAAAAGGGGTTGGTTAAGATGCTAAATAGCATGAAATACAGCATTATCAGAGCGCTTAGAGATAAAGAATTTATGCTCTCAACAATACTTATTACTTTGGTCATAGGGACAGTTTTAAATTTTACGACAAACACGATGCTAGAAGAAATCACCGCGGGTACTTTAGAAATTCCCGTTGCGATTGTGCAAATTGAAGGTAGTGATACGAGTACCTTTATCCAAACTTTAGAAGCTGCGCAAATTTTTGAACTGGAATTTGTTGATATGGCAATAGCAATCGATAAACTTGAAAACAACGATGTCGCGGGCATCTTTGAAGTTGGGGTGAAGCCACGGCTACTAGTCGTAACTGCCAATGCTCGGCAATTAGTTTTGCACGCTATCGCTGATGAATACGTTATTAATGCCGCGGTTCTCCAGAATATCGCTAACGAAAATCCAGCATCTTTAGAAAATGTCGTCGCTAATTTGCTAAAGCAAACGCCGATTGCTAGCGAAATGGAACTAGCAAATAATTTGACATCACCAATGCAACATTTAGCGATTGCCTTCATCACGCTAGTCGCCGTCTCAGGGTTGTTTGTCGGTTTTGAAAGAGCGATGATGACAACTAATGATGGCGCAACTGCCAGTCGCCGGATTACTTCATCACTTCAGAGAGTTAAAATTTTAATTGCCGATTTAGTCGGCGTTGCGTTGGTAGTTGTCGTGTTAACGTTTGGGGTTTGGGCGTACTTCTTTTGGGTATTAGGTGTTGATCTTGAGATGAATTTAATTTTGGCAGCTTTGGCTTTCTTCTTGGTGGCATTGCTGAGCGTCAGCGTTGGTGCCTGCTTTGGCTTAGTTATTCCTGGGACTAAAAAACTGCGAGAACAGGTTTTGATGGTTATTTATCTGGTAATGCTTGTCCCGGTGTTCTTTGTTGGACAACTACAGCTGCCCGCCATTGTTGATTCGCTTAACCCAATGGCGCTCATCCAAGATACTTTGATGGCACTTAAAATGCAAAATTATGCAAGGTATTTCGGTTTTATCACCACGATGATTGTTATCGTAATTATGCTTTTGAGTTTAACAATTATTTCATTAAGGAGAGTTCATTATGTCGACACTAAGTAAGTTTTTCAAAATTATTTTAAGTTATAGATGGGGATTATTGCTACAATTTGTCATTTTCGTCGGTGGGGTGGTGGCTTTATCGTTTTTTGCCAATGACGCAAGTGAGGAATTCATCGCGGTAGAAGCGGTTAGCATTGCGATTTTTGATCGTGATCAGACTGAGTTAACGCAACATTTTGTTGACTTTGTCGACAGTTTACATGATCTTACAGTAATTGAAGATACTACCGAAGCTTGGATTGATGCGATTACGTGGGGCGGTGTTGGGTTGATTATTGAGATTCCAACAGGTTTTACTGAAAGTTTTGTTAATGGTAATCAGGCGGTAAGTATTCAGTATTTAATGAATAATCGCAGTTTGGGTGGCTTTTTAGTCAATGATCAAGTTGAGCGTTATTTTCGGATTTTGTCCATGTATTTTGCGGGTGGTTTTGAGGAAGCGCAAGCTTTTGATTTAGTCGCAAGCGCCTTTGATAGCGGGGTAGAAGTTGAGCTGGTAACGCGTGAGCGACAACTGTTTGGTGAGGTTTATTTCTATTTTCGGTTTTTACCAATTCCGCTTGTGATTACGGTGGCGGTTGCGATTGGTGGTGTGTTTTTAGCAATAGGGAAGGTTGATGTGATGCGTCGGCTTGAAAGTGCGCCGATAAGTTACGCTAGTCGGACGTTGGCGCGGGTTGCTACTTGTTTGTTGTTTAGCTTTTTGGCATGGGGGCTGTTTATCGCTGTGGCGTTTATCTTATTTGGTAGTTTAATGCTTGATACTGCCAACTTACTTCGCGTTGTTAACAGCTTGCCACTGGTGTTTTTGGGCATCGCGCTCGCGTTTGTTGCTGCGCAATTTCTTGAAAAGCGGGAGATGTTGTTTACCTTGGTTTCTTCGGTAGTGATGCTGTTTGCCACGGTTGGGATTATTATTGATTTATCCATAACGGGAGCACCGGTTTTAGCAATTTTTCGGTTTACTCCATTTTATTGGTATTCGCGAGTTAACGATATGTTACTTTTTGAAACAAGCATCGACTTGCTGCTAATTTGGCAAGCATTTGTGATTCAAATTGCTTTTGCAGCGGCGGTTTTAGCTGTTGGGATGGTCTTTAGTAAGGAGCGTCGCTTGCAAGCTTCGTAAGATGCTTTTGGTAATTTGGTAATTGTCGCGGGGTTGGTTATTCGCGACAACGTTTTCGTAAATGCCGAATTAACGGATGCCAAGCGCGGGTGTTACCTTGTTTTCAAGTAATTAGGGTAGTGGCTTGTTTTGGTAATACCAAATTGCTAGCTGCGTTCTATCACGCAAATCAAGTTTCATCAAAATTGTACTTAAATAATTTCTAATGGTGCCAGCGCTTAAGTACAACTGTTCGCTAATTTCCTGATTATTTAATCCGTGAGCAACGAGGGTGATTACTTCTTGCTCTTTTTCGGTAATCTTAAATTCTTTGTAGTTAAGGCTGATTTCTTGAGGGGTTATTCGGTTAGTTAAGCGGGCGACAATATCGGTACCAAATACATTTTGTCCAGCGTGAACCGCTTTAATCGCTGGTAAAATATTATCAAAATCTTGCTTTAAAATATAGCCTTTGACGCCGACAGCTAGCGCCTTGTAAATATAGTCATCATCGGCAAAAGTGGTTAAAAATAATATTTTTGTAGCGGGATTTTGTTCAATGATTGCCGTAGCTGCCGCAATGCCTGTCATCACGGGCATTTGAATATCCATTAAGATGATATCAAGGTGCTGTTTTGCAAATAATTTCACCGCTTCGGCGCCATTGCTTGCCGTTTCGACAACTTCAACTTCACCGCTCATTTCTAAAATTGTTTTTAAAGATGCAACGACAATTGCATCATCATCGGTTATCATAATTTTAATCATAAAGTTGGTAGCTCCTTTTCTTTGGGAATTGTAATAAAAATTTTAAAGCCATCTTGATGCTCAATTCGGCAATAGCCTTTTAACTCGCTGATACGCTCTTTAATGTTTTGCAAGCCAATTCCCACTTGGTTTTGCGCTAGAGTCGGCTTTTTTGTCCCATTGTCGACGATTAAAAATTGATACATGCGCGGATGCTCAACAATTCGCACAAAAATCTGCGTTGCATCGCTGTGTTTTTTGGAGTTGGTCAGCGATTCCTTTAAAATAGCCAGCAAGCAATTTTTAACAACATGGGTAACATCGCCGAAAACGTCGTAGTTAAAAGTGGTTTTAAAGTCGGATTCCGCAAGAATTTGCGCGATGGCGCTTTGCAAGTCAATTGAGTCATCTTTTAGATCGTGAACACCTTTGCGAACGGCATTCATCGATTCAATTAGGGTCGCTTTGAGTTGTGCAATCGCTGGTTTTAGCGCTTCGTTTTGATTCATCGCTGCGAGGGCGCCAGTTTGAAGGAGTGCCCGTGACAAAGAATGCCCAATCGTATCGTGAATATCGCGAGCAATGCGGTTGCGTTCGGCGAGTTTTGTTAGATAAATCGCCTCAGTTTGCCCTTCGTAAAGCTGTTGATTTTTCGTCAGTAAAGCTTTTTTTTGCAACGCGTTGAGATCACGAATTTCTTTATTAATTATGTCAAATTCTGCTAGGCGCTCAAGCATGTAAGTAAGCATCAAAGCTGTGACGCCCATTAAAAAACCAAAAAACGTCGCCTGCTGGGTTATCGCTGTTAAGCTAGTCAAAATAAGTGGTAAGAAAAACGTGTACTTCGGCGGAAAATGCGTTGCAACATCAACAAAAAGGACTGGCAAAAACGTGAGCGCCAGTGGGTAAAATAAAGCAACCATAGTATAGCTAGCGGTTAAAATAAGCGTCAGCTTGCTAAGTTTATAATATTGATTAAGTGCTGATGTCGTTATCAGCATCAGCAAGAAAATAATAATTGTCGGGGTTGCAATGACAGCCAGCGCATTTGCGGTGACGAGGAGGATTATTAAGATTTTGATTGCTAGTTTAAGCATAACGGCACTCCTTTGTTTTATCTAATTGTACCAGAAAAAACAAATTTTTGCACGTGTTAGTTGTAAAGTTTGCGATTTTGTAGTAAAATATAGTTATACTCGCAAACTTAGCATAGATTTCAAACTAAAAGTTTATTTTTCCTGCAATTCATTTGATAGCTCGTTTGTAGCGATCTTACAAGCTACGAATTGCCTGAGCTTTCTTACTTTGTAAGGAAATTTGCTACTTTAGTTTTGAATCAATCATCGCTTGCGAGGGTGCAAGTAGTTGAGGAGGGGAAAAATGGAGTTTATTAAACTTAAAGATGAAGAGATTAAACGACTTTATGACTTAGCTGAATATGGTTATGTCTTTGACTGGACTAAAAAATCTTCGGATAAGTCAGAAATTGTTGTTTTACATCGTAACGGTGATATTTTAGGCTTGGTCGAATTTGAGCGTGTTGATAAATCTCAGGTATTTCTTATCTGGTTAATTGAGGTAGCAGATCCTTATAAAAAAGATGGTGCTACTGGGAGATTGCTTGCTTATGTTGCTAGGGAAGCGCGTAATTTAATGTTTAATGCCGTTTTAATAACGGAAGCAAAAGCTTATCTTTATGAGCGCTACATTAAAACGTTTGATGCGTTGTCAATTAGTGGGCATCACCTGATGTTTGATAAGATAGCGATGCAAGGGCTAGTTACGGCATATCTTGAGGAGGAGGATTAGATGTTAAAGAAAAGTGAACTATCATTTGCCAAGCAACTTAAACTTGAGCATGTAGCGTGTGAAGTTAAACCGCTTAGCAATGCATTTATCAAAATGGAAAAACAACGCCGAATTGAAGCTAAGCGTTGGTTTGTCCTTAAACACGGTCGCTCTGTTACTGAAAAAGAATATTTAACGGCAAATGCTTAAGTAGGGGGAGTCAGCGAAGTGGGCCATGAAAAATCAAGACCGCTAAAATGGGATTTGATGACGCCATCACGCTAAGCGTAGATGCGGTTGTTACAGTATTTATTGCTAAAATTGCTGATTTTGAAGTGAAATATACCTGCAATTATTTTGAGGAGGGAGAAAATGGAGTTTATCAAACTTAAACATGAGGAAATTAAGCGACTTTATGACTTAGCTGAATATGGTTATATCTTTAACTGGATCAAAAAATCTTCTGCCATATCAGAAATTGTTGCTCTCCATCACAATGGAGATATCGCTGGGCTAGTCGAATTTGAGCGACGTCATGAATCCAAGCGCAATTATATGTGGTTAATTGAAGTCGCTAATGCTTATCAAGGCGGTGGCGTTTTTGAAAAATTACTTGCTTATGTCGGTAAAGATGCTCTTGATGCTGGTTTTGAAGGTTTTTTCTTATTTGAACCAAAATCCTATCTTTATGAGTACTATATTAAAGCGTTTGACGCTAAGCCAGATAGCGGTCGCTATCTGATGTTTGATCAAGAAGTTATTACCCGATTAGTTAAAACATATCTTGATGAGGGGGGTGTTTAGATGTTAGCGGAAAAAGAAATTTCATTTGCAAAACAGCTTAAACAAGAAGCCGGCGGCATCAAAACCCTTGATGAGGAATTTATTAGAAAGGAAAAAGAACGACGACGAGACGTTGACTGTCGCGTTGCATCAAGCCTTGGTCGCCCCATTACCGAAAAAGAATATTTAGTGGCAAATATTTAATATGAGGAGTCAACTCTTTGGCTCTTTATTTTTTTTGCACTTTCATTAATTCTTCATTCATGGTATACTATTTTTATTAAAGGAAATATCTATTTTCGAAAACCCGATAATTTATCTGTGAGGTGGAAGAAATGAAAGTATTGATAGCTGATGATGAAAAAAAGATTTGTGCATTAATCAATCATTTGGCAGATTGGGAATCTTTGGGCATGGAAGTAATTGCTTTTGCTCATGATGGATATGAAACGGTAAAATTAATTAAAGATTTGAAACCAGATATAGTTATTACAGATATTAGAATGCCTGGCTTTAATGGACTTGAAGTTATCAAAGAAGTTAAAAATGAACAGCCAGAAATTGACTTTATTGTAATTAGTGGTGTTAAACAATTTGAATATGCAAAAGAAGCATTACAACACGGTGTTTTAAATTATTTGCTAAAGCCCATTAATCAAAAAGAATTAACGCACACTTTAGAAAAAGTCAGAGAACGTCATAATGAAAATCATGAGTTGCGTTGCAAAAATAGACGCTTAGAAGAAGTTGACAAAAAAAATCAAAAAAGAGTTAGAAAAGAATGGCTTTCTGACTCAATTTCTAAAAGGAATGAGTTTACAAGTTCGGCAAGTGTAGAAAATATCAATAAGCATCACTACTACAATTTTCAAGGAAATTTATTCCGAGTTGCTGTCTTAAAAATTGATGGAATTCCGAGCGGAGAGCTTAAAAGTAAACATTTTAATAACAAAATAGACTGGCTATTGCGCAACTATATGATGGATTGTTATGATTTTGAATATATTTTTCACGAAGATAGGTATGTTATTTTGCTAAATCATGCTTTAGGCAATAAAAATATTAAAGGCTATTTACAGTTGATTTTAGAAGAATTGCTACAAGAACGAGATATCTTCAAAGGTTTTTTTGTTACGATTGGCTTGGGGATCAAAGATGTTTATTTTCAAGAAATATATCAAGGATTTAAAAATGCAAACTGGTCATTAGCCCAAAGGCTTGTACGAGGAACTAACCAAATTATCGAAGAAATTGAATATACCTTTAACAAGACTGGCGAAATAATCAAGGAATTTAGTAAGAGTTTTTTTCGTGCTATTGAGATGGAAAATGAAGATGAAGTGAAAAACTCGATAATTACCTTGAAGCAGGATGTAATTAAACAAAATGATGCTTCAGGGATGGCAATTTTTAAAATCTGTAAGGAAGTATTTAATTTATATTTACTTGCGCTGAAAAGACTTCAATTTTCTTCTTCAGATTTAGGCGCCACACTAGCAATGTTTTCCCTAGAAATTGAAAATTTTGGCAATGTCGATGCAGTGTTTGAATATTTAAAAGATGCGATTTTATCGTCTTTTCAAAAAATTCTAGAAGAAAAAAAGAATCAAGAATCAAAACCAATTGCACATGCTAAAAAATACATTTCACAAAATTTTACTAAACAGATAAGTTTGGAAATTGTAAGCTACGAAGTTGGTTTTAGTAGTGCTTATTTTAGCACGATGTTTAAAAATAAGACTGGAGAAACTTTTTCTGAATATCTATTTAATATGAGGATGGAAGAAGCAAAGAGACAATTACGTGATACCCAACAGACAATTGCTGTTATTTGTGAAAATGTTGGCTATGCAGATATCAAGCATTTTACAAATGGATTTAAAAAACATACGGGTTTAAAACCAAAAGAGTATCGGAAATTGTATGGATAGGGGTTTAAATTATGGAAGATAAGGTCAAACAAAAATTCGTAATTTTAATAGGAGTTTACATCTTTTTAGAAGTCTTGGGGTTATTTTTACACGGGACTACTTCACTAATCTTTTGGGCTTTGAAAATGGGGAGTTTTATTTTCTTAATTTATGTCGGTTACGTAGCTTTGAACAATCTATCAAAGTTGTCTCATTTGAATAACAAACGACAAGATGAGGTTACCTATCTACCAGAGCAAAAGCTTTTATACGCTGATCAAGCGAAATTTTTGGCTTTGCAAACACAAATTAACCCACACTTTTTGTATAACACACTCGAAGGTTTTCGAAGCGAAGCCTTATTAGGTGGTGTTCCAAGTGTTGCGAAAATGGCTGAGCTATTATCTAAATTTTTTCGTTACAACATTTCGAATTTAGAAAAAATGGTAACGATTGAAGATGAAATTAGAAATATTAACAACTATTTTAAAATCCAATGCTTTCGTTTTGATGAACGTATAAAAATGGAATTTATTTTTGAAGATGATGAAGAACAAATAAAAAAATGTCGAACGCCCAAACTAGTTTTGCAGCCTATTATTGAAAATTCGATTCATCATGGCATTGAACCATTGCTTGGTCAAGGAACAATTATTGTTAGATTTATCATGTATATTGATCGTCTGGTTATTGTTATTTCAGATAATGGTATCGGTATGACTTCTGAAGAAGTGCTGTATCTTAACAAAAAAGTAAAAAATCTTGATTTTGAGGAGATCGCCGAGATGAGCAACGGCACTGGAATCGGAGTTTTGAATGTAAATAAACGGATTCAATTGCTTTTTGGTCAAGGATACGGCTTGTTTTTTTATAGTAAAAAAGGAGTTGGAACTGATGTTGAAATAACATTGCCAATCAAAGAGAAAGGTTGATTAAAATGAGAAATATATTGCTTCGTTTTGAGAATGTAGTTACAAAGCAGAATGGTGTCAAAGGGTTAAATAAATTTTCATTTTTAATTGGTTCAGGTGAGATAGTTGGTTTAGTAATTATCAATCAGCAAGGAATTACCGATTTATTTGATATTATTTTACATCGCATACCAATTTATTCGGGTCAAGTGTTCTTTGGTGATTACCTTAACACTTCAAAAAAAAGGAATAAGACGGCGATTATAGATCGCCATATTAGGTTAGTACAAGGAGTTAGCGTTGCCGAAAATTTATTCGTATTTCGTGAAAGCTTCAATAGCTTTTTCATTAAGCATAAGCTTTTACAAAAAGAGGCAAAAAAGATTTTAGATGAGTATGAAATCCCATTACTTGCCACGACGAATACTAAGCAATTATCTCAATTAGAGAGAATTCAAATTGAGCTATTAAAAGAGATGATGGCAGGAATAAAGTTAATTATATTAAGAGACTTGGGCAAATTATTAAGTTATCCAGATTTAAATCAATTAATACCGTTTATTAAAAGGCTTGCTAATGAAGGAATGTCTTTTTTGTATGTGGATAGTTACCCAGATGATGTGTTTAGTCATTGTCGCCGGCTTGCAATTTATACTGGAGGAATGATTCAAAAAATTCTTTATTCAGAGCAAATCAATAAAGAAAATTTATTACCGTATTGGAAAGCTAACATTATTAATAGCCCCGCCAAACCACATGATAAAAACCCTATTTTAAAGTTAAGTTATTCAAATAAAGGAGAAGAACAGCTGTTTACAGCTGTTGTTTCAAGTGGTGAATGTTTGAGTATTTTAGATAGAAATCAACGTTTCACGCCGTCACTCTTTAAATTGATAAATAATCAGGAAGATATTGAAGAATGGTCAATTGAGTTTTTAAGCGAAAAAAAGAACTATAGTCTATTTTTTATTCCCGAGCATTCAACTCAAAAATCACTTTTCCATGAATGCTCATATATGTTTAATCTTTGCTTTTTGCTGGATACGAAAGTTCAGAAAAATGTTCTTCCTGCTAAGATTATAAGAAGCATTAGAAAAGAATTTAAAAGAGAAATTGGCAGTAACTATAAATTATCGTCGATTTCGCATCTGGATAAATATGAGCTTTTAAACCTAGTTTATTATCGAGTGTTGTTAATGCGCCCTGATATTGTTTTCATTTTTCAACCATTCATTGATCTTGATATGGATTTACAAAATCATACATTAGGATTAATTAATCAATTAAAACAACGTTCGATTGGTGTTGTAGTGCTAACTTCTTACCTAGCTAACCTTGAAAATGTTTCAGATGAAATTATTTCAAAAACTCAGTAGTTTTTCTCAAGTTTACGCTAGCTGCTGTTTGCCTTAATTTTAGAGAAGCAATTATAATTGATCACATAGAAAGCCAAATAATGCTAAATTTTAAAACAATCAAAAAAATCCCCCCTATTTTAGAATGAAAACCCTCTTTTAAAAACGCTCCGATTATGTTATATTATAAGAGTAGTGATAAATACTTGATCGCTATATCTTGTATTTAATCACTAATCTTCATGTAGTTTTGGAGATACTAGAAAAGGAGGCTTGGTAATCTTGGAATATCTTTTGAAAATGGAAAATGTCAGTAAAAGTTTTCCAGGTGTTAAAGCACTTGATAGTGTAAGTTTAAAAATAAAGAAAGGAGAAGTTCATGCTTTATTAGGTGAAAATGGCGCAGGCAAATCAACGCTCATGAAAATTCTAGGAGGAATTCACAAACCGGAAGAAGGTGTTATTTACTTCAATAACAAAAAAATTGATGAAATAAATCCAGATATTTCTAAAAAATTGGGAATTGGTTTTGTACACCAAGAATTAAATTTAGCGGAGGATCTAAGTGTAGCCGAAAATATTTTTATGGGCCGAATACCTGAGAAAAAATTTGGCATCATTGATCATAAAAAGTTACATAAAAACGCAACGGAAGTTCTAAAAGATCTTGACGCGACATTTGATTCTAAGGCTTTAATTTCAAGTTTAACGACTGCAAATAAACAGTTAGTTGAAATCGCAAAAGCCATTAGTTTGGATGCCCAGGTTATTATTTTTGATGAGCCTACGACATCTCTTTCGGATAAAGATGTTAAAAATTTATTCGAAATTATTAGAAGGTTGCAAAAAAATGGGGTTTCTAGTATTTATGTTTCACATAGAATGAATGAAATATTTGAAATTTGTGAAAACGCAACAGTACTTCGTGATGGTGCTTACGTTGATTCTGTTAATCTAGATGATGTAGACATTAATCAAATAATTAAAATGATTGTAGGGCGCGAGCTGTCTGATTTTTATCCTGAAGCTTTAAGAAATATCCAAGATAAATTTTTGGAAGTTGAACATCTAACAGATAAAAATGGAAAAGTAAAGGAAGTTTCTTTTTACGCCCACAAAGGAGAAGTTTTGGGTTTTTCTGGATTAGTAGGAGCTGGGAGAACGGAATTAATGAGGTTATTATTTGGAGCTGATCCGCATCAAAGTGGTACAATTAAGATAAACGGGGAAGTTGTAAATATTAATTCGCCCCTAACAGCGATTAATAAAGGTATTTGTTTGCTCACAGAAGATAGAAAACATCAAGGCCTTGCTCTAGGGATGTCAGTGCTAGATAACATAAATTTAACACAATTGGATAAATTTGTTCTAAATCACAAGAAAATGAAAGAAGTTGCTAAAAAATATAAGGAATCTCTAAAAATTAAAGTTCATGATGTAACTGTGCAAGTTTCTACGTTATCAGGAGGTAATCAACAAAAAGTCGTTTTAGGCAAATGGCTAAACAAAGATGCATCTATTTTCATTTTTGATGAACCTACTAAAGGTATTGATGTTGGCGCTAAAACAGAAATCTATGAAATTATTAACAGTCTTGCCAAAAAAGGAAAGACTATTATCGTAATTTCATCAGAAATTCCCGAGCTTTTAGGAATCACTGATCGCACATATGTCATGTGTGAAGGGCGTATTACTGGTGAGCTAAGCAAAGCTGAAGCTACTCCAGAAAGCATTATGAAATTATCAATCGTAGGAGGAACATAAAAATGTTAAGAGAAAAGTTAAAAGGAAAAGTTCGATTTTCGATATTGGATTATTCTATTTATATAGTGTTGATTGCTTTAATTATTTTTTTCACGTTTGCCTCTAATGTATTCTTAAGTCCTGCAAATATCGGGAATTTCTTTTCGCAAATTCCAGCAGTTGGAATATTAACATTGGCATTAACGATGGTTTTAATTACAGGATGTGTTGACTTATCAATTGCATCAAATCTAGCATTTTCAGGTACTATAGCAGTAATGATGGCTTCTAATGGAGTTCCGGCTATTGTTGTACTTTTAGTTACTTTAGCAGCTGGCGCTTTTTGGGGATTTGTAAATGGTTTTTTTATCACTAAATTTAATTTGGCGCCTTTTATCCTAACTTTAGGGACTAGCTATATTATTAGAGGTTTGATTTTGTTTTTTACAAACGGTGTTAATGTTGCCGGAGCGCCTGATTGGTTTTTTAGGATTTCAAATACTAGGTTTATGGGCGCCACATTTTCAAGTAATACGGTAATCTTCGTTATTCTAATTTTTGTTTTTGCCTTTATAATGAAGAAAACACGATTTGGGCGTTATTGTTATGCTGTTGGAACAAATAAAGAAGCAGCACGATTATCTGGGATTAAAACAGATTGGCATGTTATTAAAGTTTATATGCTTGCTGGCTTAATGGCAGCTTTAGCTGGTATGCTTGTTATGTCAAACCTAAATGTTGGTGCCCCTTCTGAAGGAGTGGGAATGGATTTAATTGCACTAGCTGCAGCAATCATCGGTGGTAGTAAATTTGGTGGTGGCGTTGGAACCATGGGTGGCTCTGTTGCCGGAGTATTTACAATTCAAATATTTTCTAATGGGTTAGCTATTTTGGGTGTTAATACCTTTATGCAAGGAGTTGTTACAGGGCTTATCATTGTAGCAGCAGTAACATTAGACTACTTTAGGATAAACCAAAGAACCAGTTCATAGTAAAGAATATTATAGAAAAAGGAGACAAAAATTATGCATAAAAATAGGAAATTAAAAGGGATTGTCGTTAGTTGTATGGCAGCATTTGCGCTCATATTCTTAGCAGCTTGCGATAATTCTAGTAATGGTGACGGAAATACGCTTTATTTTATCCCAATTAACGATACTGGAGCTTATTGGTCAGTTATGTTAGCAGGTGCACAAGCAGAGGCTTATGAACTAGGGTTTAATTTAGTACATCGAACCTCTCCACGTGATCATCCACAAAGAAATGAACAACAAGTCGGTTTTGTACGTGAGGCAATGGCTGAAAATGCTGTTGCGATGGCAATTGCACCAATTGATCCAGATATGTTAGATCGAGTGGTACAAGAAGCAGCTGAATCAGGAATACCAGTGGTTACTTTTGATTCAGATGTCACAACAACAGCTAATAGAATATCATATGTAGGTACAGATAATCTAATTGCAGGTCAAGTTCTTGGAAGACAAGCAGCTGAGCATTTACTAGCAGATGGTGTAACAGAAGGTTCACTGCAAGTTGTCCTCACTTTCTTATCTCAAACAACAATGATACTAAGACAAGAGGGAATTCAGCAAGGATTTGATGAAGTTATGGGGGAGCATGCTTCTAATTTCACTTGGCTTGAACCGATTGCAGATGAAGGGCAATCTGCTGTTTCAATGCCACAATTGGAAAGTCGAATTGTAGCAAATACGGATTTAGTAGCAGTATTTTCTTTAGGTGCAGAAGGTCCGACAACTGGAGCAATGGAGGCACTTCGCTCTCAAGGTAAAGGCGGAATCATTCCTCATTTTGGATTTGATTACACCGATACTTGGTTGACTGGAGTTAGTGATGGTCTTGTAACTGGTATTGTTAATCAAGATGCGTTTGAAATTGGACGCCAAGTAGTGCGCACAATGGTTGCTATTGTTGAAGGTCGTGAAGTTGCCGACAATTATCCAGTTCCGGTAACATGGGTAGAAGCTGCTGAGATTGAAGAGCACGGGCGTCTAATTCAAGAAAGGATGGAAAATTAAAATGAAAATTCAAAACCCAATTATCAAAGGTTTCAACCCTGATCCGAGTATTTGTCGCGTTGGCGATGATTATTATATTGCAACATCCACATTCGAGTGGTTTCCCGGTGTACAAATTCACCATTCTAAAGATTTAGTTAACTGGCGTCTGCTGGCTCAACCGCTAACAAGAGTTTCGCAGCTGGACATGAAAGGCGTGCCGAATTCGGGCGGGATTTGGGCACCATGTTTAACTTATGCTGATGGCTTATTTTGGCTAATCTATACTGATGTTAAGGTTAATGCGGGACCTTGGAAAGAAGGTCACAACTATTTAGTAACTTGCGAAAGGGTTGATGG
>JGI990J12352_1000187_pt1 | contig 14511 bp, 13 predicted proteins | sample Intmic4MA4BA4MSA_FD_12352 | JGI IMG/M metagenome (IMG submission 12352) | reverse complement strand
TTTGCTTGAAGACATCTGGATGCGAGTATGGCTGCTCCATTCGTGTATCTGTTAAGTGTATAACGGATAAATTGGCACCTAAGGCGGCTAGTATGCCACTTTTTGAGTCTTCAATGACTAAGGTGTCTACTGCTGAAAGATTTCCACGTTGTAATGCTAAATGATAAATGTCAGGATCTGGTTTAAAGGCTTTTGCTTCGTCACCAAAAACAGTAAAATCAAAGGTATCTATTAGGTTAAAGCGAGACAAGACTTTTAATGCCCATGATTTAGCTGTCGAGGTCGCAAGACCTACTTTTAATCCTTTCTCTTTACAAAAAGACAACAGTTCTTTAGCGTGCTCATTTAATGAGACTTTCCCTGCTATTAATGCTTGGTTAAAATAGTCGATACGCATCAAACGAATCTCAGCAGAAAGCATTCGATTGTTTGTATAGGTATCAATTAATGTGAGCGTATCTTCAGAATTTTGCCCTGACCAGCTTTGGATTTCAGTCAGATCAATGGAAATCCCCTTCTCCAAAAATGCTCTACGATACCCCTCTGTGTAAACACTTTCGCTATCGACCAGTGTTCCATCCATATCAAAAATGACACCTTTTAGTTTTTGACTAGACATAATTTCTAACCACCTTTATGATTTGATGTAACTTCTATTTTAAAATTGCGTCGCGTACCTGGATGGTACGCACGTCTAGATGACAACATCTTGATGAAAAAGCGCGAGTTTTAGTTATGTTTTAAACGTGTTCATTAGAATCGGTATAAAGACATTTGTAAATGGCATTTTGTTAGCACAAAACATGTTATTGCCTAAAAAAATAATGGAAAAAGTTGTCCCACATGTAAATAGGGACAACTTTTTGATTACATCTTTGCAACAACTGATGCCAAATTTTGATTGGCCCAAGCGCCAGTTTCGTCTTTTTTAATCCCTTCTTCTGTAAGGATAAAAGAGCCACCTACTCCAACGATGATATCTTCAGCAACGTAGTCAAGGAAGTTTTCCTTGTTAATTCCTCCGGTTGGCAGAAAATTAACATCTTGAAATGGACCAGATAAAGCCTTCATGGCTTTTAATCCACCATAAACATCTGCTGGGAAAAATTTCACCACATGAATGCCATAATCCGTTATTAAACTTTGAATTTCCGATGGTGTCGCTGCACCTGGGAAGACAGGAATGTCTTTTTCAATGCAGTACTCAATAACCTCTGGAACAATACAAGGCGAGACAACGAATGTGGCACCAGCTTCCACAGCGTCTTGTGCTTGTTGTAAAGTACGAACCGTCCCAGCACCTACCATGAGTTTCCCAGAAGCAGCTAAAATACGTATAGCTTCCGTTGCTAAATCCGAACGATAGGCAACTTCAATCACAGGAACGCCATTGTCCACTAAAATTTTTTCTGCGATGGGTAGAACCTCTAAATCTTTCGCCGTGTAGAGTGGCAAAAGTTTAATTTGAGCCATTTTCTCATAAAATTCATGAGACATGTTTGCTTTCATTTTCATTATGAATCACCTCTTTAATTTTTTTATTAATTTGCTTCTAAAATATTGCTAGAAAGAGCGAGTTTTAGTGATGTTTTAGAAGTGAATTGTATTACTTTTTCATTTTCGTAATTGATTCATGTAGACCTTGCATGTAAGTCAAGCCTAATGCACGATCGTAGAGTCCGTAACCTGGAATGGCTTGTTCACCCCAAATCATTCGACCATGATCTGGACGAATAATTCCGTCAAAGCCAACATCAATTAAGGCTTCCATAATAGCATGCATATCCAAAGATCCTTCTGGCGTGTAATGAGCCACTTCCTTAAATTTACGATAACCTAAGTACTCAACGTTCCGAAAGTGAACAAAGTTAATACGCGAACCGATCGCACGAACAAATTCAACCATGTCGTTGCCTGGATCACCACCAAAGGCACCTGTACAAAGGGTAATCCCGTTATATGGTGAATCAACCGCTTGTAAGATACGATGCACATCGTTTAAATTACGGGTGATTTTTGGTAAACCAAAGTTTTCCCATGGTGGATCGTCGGGATGAATGCCCAGTTTAACATCCACTTCCTCACAAACAGGAATTACCTGCTCTAGGAAGTATTTTAGGTTCTCAAATAAATCGTCTTCACTAACGTCTGCGTACAATTCCATTAAACGATCTATTTTCTGTAAACGATCCTCTTCCCAACCAGAAAGTTGAAATCCGTTAGACTGACTTTTAATTAATTTATACATATCCCGTGGATTCATGGTTTGTAGCACAGCATCATCGTAAAGTAACGACAAAGATCCATCTTCGTTTTCAAAGTTTAAATCCGTCTTGGTCCAGCCAAATACTGGTTTAAAGCTGTAGCAAACCATATGAATCCCACAAGATGCAAGGTTTCTCAACGTTTGTTTGTAATTTTCAATGTACAAATCTCGCTCATTCGTCGCTGCTTTGATGGCATCATGAACCGCAACAGATTCGATTCCGTATAATTCCATGCCTTCGTCTGTAAAGGACTTCTTTAATTCCATAATTTCATCTATTTCCCATACTTCTCCTGGAAGTTTACCAAGCAAAGTTCCAACGCATCCTTTAACACCTGGGATTTGTCTCACATGCTTTACAGGAATTGTATCTTTGTTGCCATAATGGCGAAAAGACCATTTCATATTTCACGCCACGCCCTTTCGTTTTATTTATTAGACCTTTCTTATAACCTTGTAAGAATATTGTGAGAACGTTTTTTTATTATCAATACTTCGCTCAATTTAATATCGCTTTTTAAGTGTGAATCTAGATCGTTTCCGCCGTGGATTCTACGGTGGAAACATTACCCTAACGCGAAGCGCCCTTTGGAAGTTCTGGGAGAGTCTATTTAAATACTTCTGGATTAACCAAAACATCAGGAATTTCGTTATTAAGGAGTTTTACCACATCACTTACAACCTTATCACCCATGCCATATAAGCATTCTTGTGTATATGCCGATGTGTGTGGCGTAATCAGTACATTGTCGTATTTAAGCAGGCGATGTGTTCCATCGATTGGTTCATTCTCAACAACATCCATCGATACACCAGCTAGTTTACCGGAATCGAGCGCCCGAACCAACGCATCTTCATCTAACAATTCCCCGCGTGCTGTGTTTGTAATGTAAACACCGTCTTTCATTAACCCAAATTCACGGTCAGAAATCATGTACTTACTTTCTGATGTTACCTTCGCATTTAGCGAAATAATATCCGATTGCCTTAACAAGTCATCAAGTGTTGCGCGCTGGGCACCAAAAGATGCTAAATACTCGTCGCTCACATAAGGATCATGGACTAAAAGACGAACGTTAAACCCACCTTTCAAAATTTCACCAACACGAGAACCAATGTTTCCAAAGCCAATGACACCTGCTGTTTTTTCACGCAATTGGATCCCCAAGAAGTTGTTTCGTTTTGCCCAATTGCTTGATTTAGTCGCTGCTTCTGCTGGAATGATTTGACGTATTTGTGCCATTAAGATTGCTATAGCATTTTCTGCAACGGCGTCATTTTCAATTTCTGGGTGAACAATGGTGACGGCTACCCCGTGCTCAGTTGCTGCTTCAATATCAATGTTGTTATAACCAATGCCATGACGGCTAATAAGCCTCAAATTTTTCTTTAATTCAAAAAATTCACGCGTGAAAAATGGCGTAACACTAGAGATGATGATTTCATGATCTGCTAGCAGTTGAGCAAGTTCCGTTGCGAAGATTTTAGTTGGAACATCGAAGCGTTCAATGGTTCCAAATTTTTCTAGTTGTGAGATGTGCTCTGGAAAGTTTTTTCCAAAGCTACTTGAGTTGATAATGGCTATTTTCATGCTTTCACCCTCTTTATTAAGTTTAATATTATACTAATTCTGTTTTGAAATGAGGCTTATTTGTAGATTATCTTTTCATTATACTAGGAAACAAATTCCGTTGCGTACCAATAGCGTACGCGAGGAGTTTGTTGACAACGTAGAATGGAAAAATAATCACAAAGAAGTGTTATTTCAAAGCGGAATTAGTATTAAATCTACTGTTTAACAAAAGACCTGATAAACTCCGAAGCAAGACGGATGTTGGTCATCATCTGATTTGCTCCTCCTTTGTCCAATTTCCTCGAAACAACAATTTCATTGTCAGACTGTCGCATGCCACGACTTAAAAGGACGGTTTTTTTAAATAACTTACGCTGCTTGGTTTGAGAATCCTCTAAGTTCAAAATCGGTTCCACCACTTCATAAACGTCACGACTCACTTTTTGAGCGCGTGTCATTAGCTTAGAGCAAGCAGCGATTTGCGGTTCACCTAGGCCCCCAACACCATCAAGCATCACATAGGTTTTTGATTGGTTTTTATCATTAATTTGGGCTGGAATTAACTTCGCTCCAAAGTGATTGATACACCCCGAATCCGTTAAAACAAAGGCAACCTTATCTTTAAGGTTTTCATCTAGCTGCGCTGCTACATCAATAATGGCTAGGACACTTGACGTATTCTGAATCGCATTGCGACGGCGCCCAATACCATATCGAAAGTTAATTAACAATCCAAACAGAAAAAGTGAGAAGAAAAGCGAGAGAATGCTTGCCATAGAACTTAATCCCTGATTCCAATTTGGCAAACCAATATGAAGAATGAAATATGCACCTAAAATCATGGTAATTGCTAGTGGAAGTGTATCAAAAATCAAGGCAAATATCTTTTTAGGAGCCTTTTCTAAAACTTTATAAGTAGATTTACCAATGGTCGGCGTGTCATAATATGTGGTAACAATCGTATCTGCTTCTTTGACATTTCCTACATAAAGATTTCGAACCTTAAATTGTCTTGCTTTTACCGTCTTCACCGCGGTTGCATATCCCAGCGCTTCAAATTCTTTAGATAAAGCTATCAAAAATCGGGTCTTTTCTCTTCCATGAAAACGTCGATGCATAATAAAGCCGTAACGAATGAATAAATCTTCTAAATAGCTCTTACTTCTCTCTTGCAATTTCTTCACCTACTTCATCTGTCGCTAACGCTTTGACCCGCGTTGAAAATCGCCTATCAAATATGAATCCAGTGTTCCGTCAGGTTAGTAATTGTAGAAATTTGCGAGGATTTTTGCCATCCTACGAGGAAACGACGACGCTGCGTACCAAGAAGGTATGTGAGGAGGAACGGGCGTTGTATGTTGGTGAAAAGACCGCAAAGTTCTATGATTTCTAGCCTGATGGGACACTAAGTCGTTTGTGCCATGGACTCTATGACACAAACATTTAAAGACGCGAAGCGCCCTTTGGAAGTTTATTAAATAACACCTTTTGCTTTAAGCACGTCAAGCACATTGTCCACAGCCACATGACTCATCGCATTAACCGCATCAACGGTAGAAGCCGCACAATGAGAGCCGATGACTACATTATCAAGTTCTAAGAGCTTGGACTCATGAGCAGGTTCTTGTTCAAAAACATCAAGCCCTGCCCCATAGATTTGTTTATTTTTTAGTGCATGATATAAGGCTTCTTCATCAATAATACCACCCCTTGCCGTGTTAATGATGATGAGGTTTTCCTTAGACATAGCTAACATCTTTTCATCAATCACATGTTCTGTAGATGGAAGCAAAGGCATGTGGATACTAACGAAATCACATTCTTTCATGATTTCTTCAATGGATGATTTCTTGACGTTATAGGTCTCAATCATCTTTTCGTCATAAGCCACGTCGTAGCCGTAAATTTCCATGGCAAATCCAGTTGCTCGCTCTACAACCCCTTGCCCAATGGCACCGAGTCCAAGAACCCCGATTTTCTTTCCATAAACGTCTACCGCTACTTTTTTAGACCAATCTCCATTGACGCATCCATTATGAATCTCAGTCACTCGGCGGGCAACAGATAAGATTAAAGCAAACGCATAATCAGCAACGGCCACACAATTGGCATTTTTAGTAATAGTCACATCAATGTCGCGCGCTTTAGCCGCATCCTTGTCAATGTTATCCGTTCCTACACCGTATTTGGAAATAACGGATAAATGGTTAGTAGAGGCGATGACTTCATCACACATGGGATCCACACCAAGAATCACCGCATCTACGTCCTCAAGATGTGTCATCATCTGCTCTTTGGTTAAAATATCTCCTATGGGATTGTCAATGATTTCTAATCCAGCTCCACGCAAGCGTTCATAGGGCTCTTTACAATGTTTTGCAAACGAGCGTGGTGTTATAAGTATTTTAGGCATGGTACTTCTCCCTTTCTGGTATTATTAAAATTCATCTTCATCTTCTTCATCTGAACATAAGGTTGCTCTTTGAATCCCTTTGGTCGACTCTTCTAGAATTGAATGAATGGCTGTTTCTAAGTCTGATCCAAGCACTTGATGGTTAATCCCATCCATTACCATTGGTAAATTTACACCTGAAAATACTTCGATTTGACGTTGTGAATCCTTTGCTTTGATGAAAAGACTTCGATTAAATGGTGTTCCACCATTTAAATCTGTCAGAATTAAAATGCCTTGTCCACTGTCCACACGACCCACTAATTGCTCAATTTTGTCTTGAAAATCTTCAGCACTATCATCTGGTTGGAGCCCAATGCTTTCAACGTTTTCTCTTTCTCCAAAAAACATTTCTACAGCTTGATGAATTCCTTTTGCTAAATCTCCATGCGTTGCGATTACAATACCAATCATCTTTTATCTCCTCATCCTAGTACCCTATGCCGTGAGAATCTAAAGAACGGCAGGATAAAGCTTTTTTAACTTAATTCTGGCTTCATTGTTTGTAAATTGCCAGTTTATTATTGATTTTTAAAACTTTCCATACCTAAAAGTAGCCACGCTAAGAATTCTCTCATAATCTTGTAAGCATACAATGAAGCAGCGCGGTTTTTTTGTTGTCAATACTTTGCTTTGCTTTAATATTGTATATCAAGTATAAATCTAGATGTTTGTGCCGTAGACTCCACGGCACAAACATCTAAAGATGCCGTCCCGCTTCGACTCATAGATTTCCTTAAATTTCTCGTTTCCATTTTGTTAGCCTTTGACGAAAAAGATGAAAAGCTCAAAATTTACGGAAGTCTGACATATTCGTCTCAGCTTTGATTGAAGCGCCTTTTGAAAGTTCTGGATAGCACTATTACTTCATTTTTTTCAGAATGTCATCAAAGTTTGTTCGTGTTGAAGACGGAACCGTTTGAGCATAAATATCCGTTACATTGTGATTGTCTCGAATATCCACTAATTGTTGCATATCTACTTCTGTTAGGTGAACAGATTTACTTACTAAAGTAGCTGTTTTCTCTGTATTTTGGGGAATACCACCCAAGTTTAGCTCCGTAACTGGAATACCATGTGTAATTAGGTCATGCATGGTACTGACAGTAGCTGTTAGCAAAATGCAATTGTAATCTTTGAATTGATTTTTTGTCCAGTGTTCCTTTGCTTTCGCTTTGGAAAATATAACTACTTTAATACCTATACGCTTACCAGATGCTTTAAAAACCCCTTTCATCATCTCATTTTCAACTACAGTATCGTCAATGATAAAAACTGAATCTACACCTGGTCGTTTAACCAAGTTAGTTGCTACCTGCCCATGTAATAATCGTGAATCGACACGTGCTAGATTAATAACACCCATTTTTTAACCTCCTAAAATAAAACCTTTGTTTTCAAATATGAATCTAGGTCGTTTGTGCCACGGATTCTGTGGCACAAACATTTAAAGACGCGGCGACTTTAGTCAGTAGCGCCCTTTGGTAATTTAATATCTATAAAATTCCGACTAAAGCTAGAAGTCCTAAAGCTAAAGCTAAGAATCCCATCGCAGTCGTCACCTTCATTCCTTTTTTATTAAAGTAGAAGTAAAGTCCCAGAATTAAAGCCAGCGGAAGGAATCCAGGTAATATGCGATCTATCGTTTCTTGTAACGAAAAATAGTTTTCATTTCCTAAATCAATAACCAAGCTTGAATCTACGCGGACAAAGTTGCCACCTAGAATCCCCATCATAAACAAACCTAAAATCGATAATAATTCGATAGCATTCGTCATCATTGGTCCAGAAACAACAGAAGCTGCTTTATCTCCCATTTCAAATCCAAGTTTCGTAAACCAAAATCCAACAGCAAACTGATAACCTGCAAAAAGAAGGAATGGCCCTAACGCACCAATTGGATTCCCTTCCATAGTGAAAGGTAAGAAGATTGAAATCAATATAAACTGAATAGTTCCAGAATCAATGGCATCGCCAACGCCAGCTAGAGCTCCCATCAATCCAGCTTTCGAGTTATAAATCAGATCATCGGTCATGGTAATTTCTTCACCATTCACTTCTTGACGTGCGCGTTCTTTTTCCATAGAAGCCATTAACCCGATAATAATCCCACCAAAACTTAATTGTGTATTGAAAAAGAGTAACTGACGCTTTAATGCATCACGCAATTGATCGTCATCTTTATAAAGCTTACGCAAAATAGGCGCTAATGCCCACGTTAAAGCAGGAGCTAAAAAACGTTCAACCGACTGTGGAATTGTATTACAAAACCACCAGCGAATCCAAGCGATATAGACGTCTCTTTTTGTTATTTCTTCCGGCTGATTTTGAATCATTTGATTATTTAACATTTTTGTCTGTTCCATATTTTTCTCCTCCTTTATTAAAAGTCTTCGTCATCACCAACTTCAACAGATGAAGTTGGTGCTAATGTTTGTTGTCCACCGCTTCCTTTACCTATAACAAAGATGGCAGCAAGTAACGTTCCAAGGATTGCCCACGTTACCATAGTGATTCCTAAATCACGGAAAACAACACTTAGGAAGTAAGCCAATAAGAAGAAGACAAGGTATTGCTTTTTACCAATAACATAAATCGTTACGGCAATACCAATGGCAGGAAGTCCGCGTGAAATCACTTCCAAAACGTGAATAGCAGGTGTTCCTTCTAACGCTTCGATACCACCAGTAATCATTGGTACTCCAACATACAAAGCAGCAAAGATAACTGGAACGTGTAAAATCCAAGCGACAAGGATTGGTGTGATATTGGCATGGAACATTAACTTTGTAAAGTTTAGATTTTCCGCAGCAGCATCTGTCATATGAACAATAAACGTATTAATAACGAAACGAATTTGTTGTAAATAAGAACCTAAAATTCCAATTGGTAAAGCAATCGCAAAAGCAGCAGCAGGATCTAGGTTAGCACCTAAAGCTGCTGGTACTGCAATGGCAGTCGCGATAGAAGGTTCGCTTGGCATTGAACCACCTGGTGCGAACGTTCCCATATAAATAACTTGTAACCCTGCTGTAATAATAAGGGCTTGTGTCACATCTCCCATAATAATTCCACAAACGAGTCCTGTCATTAATGGGGAAAAGCGAAGTGTAACCGTTGCCCCTCCAAAGAAAACACGTGATTGTACAAGCCACACCCATGTAGCAATTAAGAATGCTTGAACGATGGTTATTTCCATTTTCATTCTCCTCTTTTCGCGCGCACGTTCTTGCGCTTTATATGCGCTGTCAAAGACAGCCATCGCGCTTATAATGCGATGTAAAACAATCGACTTAGCCCGAAGGAAAATCTGGGCGATGACCAAAGCATGTCGGAAAAGTCAGAAATTAGTTCCTAACAGAACGAGTAGCTCTGGTAAATTAGATCACATATATAATATTAACTAAACGAAAATAAACTCAAAGCGTTTATACTAATTCCTAATATTGGACAATAACTATGCTTATTGAATATGATTGAATTCAGTTAGTTTATAATCGTTTTGTTACTAATATAGTGAAGCCTTTGAGGTTGAACTCAGATCAGCGGAGTGGTGACCACATCTCTATCAATATAACTTGCAATAGGAAGGGAGGACTATAAGCTATCAATAGTGGCTACTCTGCAAATTCAAATGGCTACTTCTTTATACAAGCAAAGCGTAGTTATGTGTGAAATAAGAGTTTTGTTCTAATTCAAAAACTTCATTTTTGCACGAAATAAACAACTCACTATCTTCTTTACATCTCTTGGGTAACAAAAAACACGTCCAAAAGCTTTCGTAGCAACACTTTCGAATCACGGAGCAACCCCTAATTAGCATTAATTATCTTTGCTTAAAAACTTCTCAAACAAATCTGTATTTGTTCTCGTACTTACCTTTGACAACATGTCAATCCATTCAACGTCTCTTGCGGCCAAATAATCATCCACTGCAAGTAAAAGCTCTAAACTTAGTCCTGGAACAACTGCACCTTTACCAAGTTCATTCGCTAACTTCAGCGCAGTCATAGACGTGGCACCATCCATTAAATCAGTCAAGAATAAAATATTACACCCCTGCGATTTCGATGCAATCTCCTCACGAATTGTCTCTCGATAATCTGCAATAGACATCTCGTCTATAAGCGGATAAACATGATAATCAGCAGTTAATCCAAAATGACTTTTTGTATCTTTAATCAATTGATTAGCCCAATCGCCATGACACAGTACATAAACAAATGTTTTAGCATCATATTCGAAGTTCTTTTTCATAAACAACTAACCTCTCTTTTACCCAAATCTTCTCATCATCAGGCACTGTTTGTACAAAAACTTCCGTCTCTTTATCTACCAAAAGCTGGAGAATGGATAAATCTTCCTGATTAAGGCACATCGCCTTCTCTAATTTTACTCGACCTACCCCTGCTGGAATCCTTCCAATATTTAGCGTTTCAATCCTCACATCTTTATCTAAAAGCCACGCAACCGTTTTCAATCCCTTCAAAACAACAAAAACATTCACACCACTTTCTTCCTCAAGTTGCAAAAATTCCTTACAGCTGACAATTTGAATCTGGATATCAGTTGGTGCCGAAAGCGCAAGAAGCCTCTTCTCAATAATATCTTCCGCCGTTTCATCATCAACCACGATTAACTTTTTGAAATTCAAACTCTTCATCCATCGCCGAAGAATTTGCCCATGAATCAACCTGTCGTCGCAAATCGCAAAGTGAATTAATCTCATTAACCTCACCCTTTTTAAAATGAATTTAACGCCTCGCCCTCACCTCTCTTTAAAATAGAGTCAAATCCCCACCTTCACCTCCTCTGATTCTTAAGTTCATTCAAATGGCGCTCCCCCCCTTGGTCGCGTCCCTACTCACAAACGCTGGAATCTCATCCAGCGTCTGTGGATACAGGTTGTAATATAGTATAAAATAAACCACGCTCCTTTTCTGAGTAAATATTCATATAATAGAAGAATACATCCTCTTACCCTTTAAATATGCAAGAATCGTGCCAAAAATTGTTTCTTTCTAAAAAAATTAAAAAAATCGTATAAAATACATAGAAAACAACCATGAATTCATCAGACAACAACTGTTTTCTAAAGCATTTCCACGCCAGTTTACACCCTGAAATACAGATTTAGAGCTATTCTTGAATTTTCATAAACAAAATTCCACATTACTCAATTCATTATTCTTTCATCTATATTCTTTTAAAACAAATCACTTTGATCCCCATAAAAAAACACATTCTTGAGAACTTTCCAGCTTTCAAGAATGTGTTTTTAATCTGTTTCATCGTGACAAAATCAATTTATGACATACTAAACATCACCTAAAAATTTGCCTCTGGGAATTGATGGACAAAAATATCAATCAAAGCAGCAAGTTCTTGTTCGGGAATCTTCACAGAAAAAGTCTCATTAATAGCAGAAATTTCTTCACGCAAATAACTCGTCAGACTAGAATAACTAGCTAAATAATTTTGGTAGCCCTTATAAGGGATAATCTCGCCAATAATCGAACGTTCTACCATTCCCACTGCATGGAAAATAAACTTAACATAAATATCATCGGAATACATCAAATTATACTTATTTAAAACCTTCATACAAATTGGCTTCAACAAATCGTACGCCTTAACAACATTAAGAAAAACCATGCTCTTTTCAATACTAGAAATAATCATTTTATCAAAATAACTATGCACTTCTTCCTTTTTAGTATTAAGCACCCTCGTATCATTTACATAATATTCTCGCTTCAAATCATCAACATAATCATATAACTGTTTCAAATCTGTTTCATCATTATAAGCCTTTCGAGTTGCTTCCAATAAAAGAGGCGTGCTAATCATATCAATTGTCTTCACCGAAATCCCAATCTCATCAAAAATATACTTATCAAAACCTAAAATAGAACCCATATCCGCAAGAATCAAAACACCTTTACCTTGATTAATCTTCTTTACAACTGCCGTCGCTTCCTTCAAAACATCATTTACCGCATGACCCAATTCCATATCAATCGCTCTGGCATAATCAACATTAAGCAACTGATTTACAAAAGTCGCCATGCTTGTCGCCGTCGAATCACCGTGCATAATAACCAAAATCCCTACATGAGCCCGATCCCTTGTATTCCTAGTTAAATGCAAAAACCTTGCCATATAAATAATATCTACATAACTAAAATCAATATCATGTATATTAGAAATCTCCACAAACAACGCCCTAGCCACAGAAAATGCCTCATCCTCCTTAACACCACTCACATTTTCATGAATAGAAGAATCAGACTTACCACTTACCTCTAGCCTAGAAATAAGATGTTGTAAATGTAACGTAATAATAGAAACATACCCATTAAACTCATCCTTTTCAGACCAACTCGGATACTTCATTAATTCAGACTTAACAATCTGCTCAATCTCCTTATCAATTAATTGATTATGAATCGTCTGCTTCTTAGCCAAAGCATCATGCGTATGAACCTCAATCTCTTCATTAATTCTCCTAATTTTTTCCTCAATCGAAATATCTTCAAGCGTCATTTCTTCCCAGGATTTTTTCATCCATTCATAAATTCCCTCATCAATCCCTAAATCTGTCTCAACCTCAGCCAACCTCTCCTCCCCTTGACTAGGAAACGTAATCGTTCGCGAACTCAAAAGCTCATTTAACTCCAAAAACTCCTTTTTCTCATGAAAAATAAGCGCCTCATGAATCACTTGCGATAAATGCGTCGTTTTAACCTCAATCTTTTCCTTATTAACAGTCATCGCTTCCAAAAAAGCCTTCGCACACAAAACCTGAATATCACTCTTTAATTGACCAATATTTGCCTCACATTTATACTGCAAAAGCGCTCGAATCACTTCCTTAGTCACATGAATTTCCTTCTTCAAACGAATACTCTCATTACAAAAAATGTGCTTGACTAAATCAAAACGCTCTCTAATCGTACGCTCACCAAGAGATGGCAATTGAATCATAATCGGGATCCGTCTTAAAAAAGTAGAAAGCATCACCTTTCTCGGATTTTCCGTCGTTGCACCAATAATCATAATATTCGCTTTTCGCTTAAAAGTAGACTCCCCAAGCTTTCGATAAATCCCTTTATCCATCAACAAGAAAAACATCTCCTGCCCTTCCTCAGATAAGCGATGAATCTCATCTAAAAATAACACCCCATTCTCCGCTTGCTCAACTAAGCCTTTCTTATCCTCCGTCGCTCCCGTAAAAGCACCCTTCACATAGCCAAACAATTGCGACAACAACAACTGTTGATTCTCAGCATAATCCGCACAATTAAACGTCACAAAAGGAGCGTTTTCATCAAATACACGACTCGTCACACCAAACTTATACATTTCCTCAGCAAACAATGACTTCCCAACACCCGTCGCTCCTGTTATCAACGTATTCAAACCCATAGGCGGATAAATAACTGCTGACTTTGCCACCTCAATCACATTCCTCAAACTACTATCCTTTCCAACAATATTAAAAGAATTAGTCTTGACAACGCGCTCTTCTTCCTTTTTAAACAAATCTTCAATCCGATTAACCACATACATACAAACCTGAATCTTTAACTTCTTCTCAACAACCTCCGTCGAAAGAAAATGCACTGGTTTCCCCTTCACCTTAATCGCCCGCCCCTCCCTTACCAACTCATTTAACTCCTTACTTGTATTCGCACGAGAAATTTTCAAATAATCAGCAATCTCCTGAGCCTCGCACCCCTTCAAAGCCCCTTTATGTAACAAATAATCCTCTTTAGTATATTGTATTAAAGTTTGGTTGACCCTTTCTTTTCGATTTAATCTCATGAAAATACCTCCCGCCGACATCTACTCACTTCAAAAACAATCCAATTGGCGCTTCGCGTCTCCCCTGTATCCAAGCCGTAGAATCTACGGCTTGGGTAAACCCAGATTCACGATTAATCTCTCCCTAATAAAAATATTCCAAACAAGCTCAAAATTCTCATTAGTGAAATTATAACATATTACGAGGCTTTAAAATAGCTTTTAATTCGTCATCCATTACAAAAAAAATCCCCCTCGCCATATATGACTAAGAAGGATCCTCATAGAATCTCGTATAATTTGATCCGCCCTACGGCCTCACCCATAAAGCAGGGCGGAAGCCATTGTCGTTATTGGTAACGTTAGCGCTGATGTTTGCGACGTTGCCAGAGGCAGCAATTCTGCGCACCGAGG
>JGI990J12352_1000186_pt1 | contig 14529 bp, 13 predicted proteins | sample Intmic4MA4BA4MSA_FD_12352 | JGI IMG/M metagenome (IMG submission 12352) | reverse complement strand
AGTAATAATGAAATCAGCAACATTACATCAGTAGCTTTCACAGGATTAATGAGTTTAACAGGGTTAGGGTTGGCAGATAATCAAATCAGCGATGTCGCGCCATTAGTAGGCCTAACAAGCTTAACGATGTTGGAGTTAATGAATAATCGAATTAGCGATTTAAGGCCACTAGCAAGCCTAAACCTTAATTGGTTAAATGTAGAAAACCAAATAATCCAATTAGATCCAACAACAGTAGGAACACCAACGACATTGCATCTATATCTACCTGATAACACAGCAATTGAATTATCACCATCTACCGGCGAGTTCATATTCCAAGATAACCAGTTAACATGGCAAACAGCAGGAGCTAACACCGCGACATGGAATCAAGCGCATGAAGTCGGTAACGGTAATTTCACTGGCACCATCTCCCAAACAGTTACAGAATCAAGGCAAATAATCGAGGAAGAAATCCAAGCCCAAGAGCAATTCCCAGAGGCAGAAGCTTCAAAAGAAAGTCACTCAACCAAAGAAGAGATGTGTGAGGAAGAAATCCCAAGCAAAAATGAAGAACTGGAAACAAGCGAAAAAGAAGAGTTGAAAGCACAACCAAAACAACAAACTCAATAACAAAAAAATCAACACCAAAACCCATATACAATTCCAACTTGGAACAAAGTATATGGGTTTTTTCTCGTCACCCAACAAAAAAAAACAACAGCTTTCCAACATCGACTTGACTAATTATTTTACCGACCACTTGCTAAATCATCTAAAATTTGCTAAAATATAAAGTAGCAAAAACCTAACTACCGCGCCAAACTTTGTCACCAATGACAGCAAATTCCCAACCAGTTAGGCAATTTTTTCAAAAAAAAACGAAAATAAACTAGAATCACTCTAGGAGGTTGAACATGGAAAGCAAAAAGTTTCAAGTTGTATCACAATATCAGCCAGCAGGCGATCAGCCAGCAGCGATTAAGGCATTAGTTGATAATTTAAAAAAAGGCGTTGGTGAGCAAATTTTACTAGGAGCAACCGGAACTGGGAAGACGTTTACGATTGCCAATGTCATCAGTGAAATTCAAAAACCAACGCTGGTTTTAGCGCACAATAAAACCCTTGCCGGGCAGCTTTATAACGAGTTAAAGGAGTTTTTCCCAGGCAATGCTGTCGAATATTTTGTTAGCTATTACGACTATTACCAGCCAGAAGCTTATGTCCCCTCATCGGACACTTTTATCGAAAAAGATTCCGCGGTTAATGATGAAATTGATAAACTGCGCCACTCGGCGACCGCTTCGATTTTAGAACGCAAAGACACAATTGTTGTTGCCTCAGTATCTTGCATTTACGGAATTGGGGATCCGCAAGAGTACAAACAAATGATGTTGTCGCTTCGAGTCGGGCAAAATATTGATCGCAACGAAATTCTCAACGAACTGGTGCGCATTCAGTATACCCGCAATGACATCGAATTTGCCCGCGGGATTTTTCGAGTGCGGGGTGATGTTGTGGAAGTTTATCCGATTGGTGGTGAGCGCCATGCGATCCGCATTGAATTTTTTGGTGATGAGATCGACCGGATTAGAGAAATTGACACCGTAACCGGAAACGTTGTTGGCGAACGTGAACACGTGGCAATTTTCCCCGCTTCGCACTTTGTTACTGGTGAGGAACGGTTGAAAATCGCGATGAAAAATATTGAAGCGGAAATGGTGTTGCAAGTCAAAGAATTCGAAGCCAACGGGAAATTAATTGAAGCTCAACGAATTGAACAGCGCACCCGTTACGACCTCGAAATGCTTAACGAGATGGGCTTTTGTTCAGGGGTTGAAAATTATTCTGGACCACTCTCACTTAGAGAAGCTGGGGAAACGCCTCATTGTCTTATTGACTTTTTTGAAGGTGATTGGCTGTTAATTGCTGATGAGTCCCACGTGATGCTCCCTCAAGTTCGGGGGATGTATAACGGCGACCGGGCTCGCAAAGAAACCTTGGTAAATCACGGTTTTCGCCTCCCATCGGCTCTTGATAACCGGCCCCTTCAATTTGCCGAATTTGAAGGTAAAATCGACCAAGCGATTTATGTTTCAGCAACGCCTGGCGATTACGAGTTAGAACGCACATCAAAAGTAGTTCAACAAATAATTCGCCCAACCGGACTCGTTGACCCAATTATCGAAATTCAGCCAAGCGAAGGCCAAATTGACGTGCTGATTTCCGAAATTAACAAACGCATCGCCGTTGACGAGCGGGTGCTGGTCACAACTTTAACCATTAAAATGTCAGAAGAGCTAACTAGCTACTTAAAAGACGCCGGCATCGAAGTTGCCTACCTGCACTCGGAAATTAAAACCCTTGAACGAATTGACATCATCCGCGACTTACGAGCGGGAAATTACGACGTTTTAGTCGGCATCAACCTCCTGCGCGAAGGGCTCGATATTCCCGAAGTTTCCCTAGTTGCAATTCTTGATGCTGATAAAGAAGGCTTCTTGCGAAGCGAACGGTCGCTAATTCAAACAATTGGGCGAGCCGCGCGCAACGCTAACGGGCGGGTTATTTTATTTGCTGACAAGGTTACCAAATCAATGGACAAAGCGATTGAAGAAACCAATCGACGGCGCGAAATTCAGCTAGCATTTAACCAAGAACACGGCATTATTCCGCAAACCATTAAAAAAGCAATCCGCGAAACAATTAGCGCCACGAAAAAAGCGCAAAGCGATCCAAAGGCGCCAGCGAAAAAAATGAACAAATCCGAAAAAGCCCAACTAATTAGTCGCCTTGAAACCGAAATGGCCGAAGCTGCAAAAGCGCTCGACTTCGAAACCGCAGCCAGCCTCCGCGACGTAATTATTGAACTTAAAACGTAAAATTTTGAGCGTGACCGGTTGCTAAAAATAAAAAAGCAGCCAATGGCGAAAATTTGTAACAGCTAGTGCAATTGTTGAGATTTTACAAATCAAATATAATTATAAATACCATGAGTTATTCACACCTAATTGAAAGAAAGGTACAAGAAAAGCATGTTAAAAAGGACTACACCAGTAGCTTAAGCAACTTTTTACTCGAAAAGTTTACCCCCTAATTTCTTTTTTTTACTTTCTTAACTTTAAATTAGGTGTGAATGATAACGATTTGCAAACTTGATTTCCGTGGAAGATGAACAAAAAACTTGACAGTTGGTATGAATTTATGTTAAACTATCTTATGTTCTTAAATAAAAAAGATCAATGCATAAAAAGAGGAGGCCTCATGCAATGGCACGTGTTTGTTTTGTTACGGGACGCCGGACAACAAGTGGAAACAATCGCTCGCACGCGATGAATAAGCTAAGCGTAATTACAAACCTAACTTACAAAAAGTTAAGATTTTAGTTAATGGGAAACCTAAAAGAGTCTATGTTTCTGCAAAAGCATTAAAATCAGGACAGGTTCAGCGAGTTCTGTAATAAAAGTTACCGCCAGGGTAGCTTTTTACTTTCCTCATGAAAAAAATCAGGGAAAATCGACCATGATCAATCGACTTCCTGATTTTACCTATTACTAGGAATTTTAAATTAAGTGATAAGCAATTGAAGATGCTAGCCATAATGGGTTTGTTCCACAGCATGAAACACGTCCAGAATGATTGCCCCGTAACACGCCTCAATTTAAATTAGCGCCTGTTGATGTTATTTTTATTGCCGAAAGCTTAAGCAACTAAACGCTTGGTAATTGCTTGGCCAAACTATTTGATTGATCAGTCAAATATAACTGGCTCGTCTTTGATGGTAAGCGTGCCTTAACGCATCCCTCTAGAGGTTTTTAATGTCTGGTAGATTAATCTAATTTTCTAATTATTTTTTTAATCATCTGACTCGTCGACATTGTTAATTTAACCAATTTTGACAACTTAATACATCATTTAGTAAAAAAATTTATTTTTTAACAAATAAAATCTGGACAACAAAAGCGGAGGCGCCAACATGATTACATCAAAAATTACATCAAAAGAAAACCCAAAATATAAATTATGGTCAAAACTAGCACAAAAAAAATATCGACTTAAAGAACAATTATTGCTAGTCGAAGGTGAACATCTAGTAATTGAAGCCCAAAAAGCGGGACTAATCGTTGATGTTCTAGTTTGCGAAGGCGTGATTTTTAACATTGACGCTCAAGTAACAACGCTCGCTAAATCTTTATTTGAAAAACTAGCACAAACCGTAACCTCGGCTGGCATTATGGCAGTTTGCCAGCTCCCAACCAAGCAAATCACTCAATGTAATCGCTTATTATTGGTTGATGATGTTAAAGATCCGGGCAATCTGGGCACGCTAATTAGAAGTGCGCTAGCGTTTGGTTTTGATGGCTTAGTCACAAGCGTTGCTACGGTTGATTTTTACAACGAAAAAGTTGTGCGGGCAACCCAAGGCGCAATATTTAAGTTGCCGATTTGTCAGGAAAATTTGCTAGACTATATCCCCAAATTGCAAAAAGCTGGCGTGCTAGTTTACGCAGCCACGCTCCATCAAGAAGCGTTACCAATGGAGGCAATTCCGGTAGCAAAAAAGCTGGCTTTTGTTGTTGGTAATGAAGGGAGAGGCGTTAGCGAGTCAGTAGTGCAAGCCTGCGACAAAGCGGTTGTTATTAAAATGGCTTCAAGCGTGGAATCGTTAAATGTTGGCGTGGCGGGAAGCCTTTTGATGTACAATTTTAATGGCTTCAAAGTGCAAACTTAATCAACTGCGCCAGTTCATTTACAAATTAAATCACCAAAGTTGCGCATACTATCTTTGAAAGTAGGTGCTCAAGTGCAAAAAAGACTAACAGCTTTTAAAAAATTTCTCAAGTTAATCAAAATTACCAATCCCCGCATTAAATTCGTTAAGTTAATTCAAGTGGTTTTGGTATTGACTCTAATCATTAGAATCGTTTTCATTCATCATATCGCCGCAGCTGATTATCTCGCTTACGCCAACAAAGCCACTGACAAGTTGCAAATCAAAAAAACTTGGCCACGCGGGGTGATTTATGACACAAACGAAAAAGCCTTAGTAACCAATCTGCCGGTTTTTTCGATTATTTATCAATACGATGTGAATCGCAGTGCAGCGCTGATGGATGATACGGCGATTTTGTTAGCGCAAATGATTGAAGTTGATACGAGCAAGCTGAGTAATAATTGTTTGCGTGAGATTTACCAGCAACAACATCCGGAGATTTTAAGCGAAGACATTACCAACGCCGATTTAAAAACCATCACAGCCAGCCAAAAACAAGCCCACGTAATTTTTAGAAAAATGGCTGAAGCGCGTTATGGTGGTGAAAATACTTTAAAATTTGATGCCAACGAAATCGAACTTGCGCGCGTTGTCGAAAATATGCAATCTTTGCCGGGCGTTGAGATTGCTACGCAGTCAATTCGTAAACAGGAAAAACAATTATTTAGCCCAGCGATTATCGGGCAGACCCGCTCGCTTGACGCGAATTTTTTAACCGCTGATTTTTACAAATATCGCCAATTTGGCTACTTAATTAACGATCAAATTGGCTCATCAGGCATCGAAGCAGCGTATGAAGATTTACTACGAGGCTACCAATCTCGACAAGAGCTTAGTGAAACCGGCGATTTGCAAAACCTTGATGAGGGGATTCGTGGTGCCGATTTAGTGCTAACGATTGATAATGAATTTGCTAATTTGATTAACGACATCCTCGAGCAAAACATCAGAAAAAGCAAAAATAAAAACGCCGGCGCAAAATACTTACGCGAAGGCTACGTTGTGGCTGTTAACCCCAAAACCGGCGAAATCTTATCACTAAATGGCCGTGTTTTAGACAAGGAAGATAATTTTTTTGACAACGCCTTGGGAACTTTCCAAAATGCCTTTACCATGGGTTCAGTAATTAAAGGGGCAACGCTGTTAACCGGCTACGAATATCAAGTAACAAACTTTGGCGATACGGTCAATGACACTCCCATGATTTTTGCCGACGGTCGCCAGAAAGCTTCTTGGAAACCGCTAGGAATCGTTGACGACATTCAAGCGCTTCGCTCATCTAGTAACGTTTATTTTATGCAACAAGCAATTAAAATGGGCGGTGATACTTATATCCCAAGAGCCAATCTTAATATTGCTGTTGAAACAATCGCCACTTACCGACAAGCATTCGCACAATACGGCTTAGGCATTGCAACTGGAATTGCTCTCCAAAGTGAGCAAGTGGGCTTTAAAACGCTTGATAATAGCATCGCCAAACTACTTGACTTTGCAATTGGTCAATCAGATACCTACACCCCTTTGCAACTGGCCAGCTATATTGCTACGATTGCTAATGGCGGAAATCGATTGGCGATGCAACTGTTAAAAGCAGCCTTTATCCCTATTTCTGAAAATGAAAAACAGTTGATTTACAACTTAAAGCCCCAAATATTAAACACGATCGACTTACCAGTAGCAGCTTTTGACCGTGTTCAAGAAGGCTTTCGGCAAGTATTGCAACATCCTGAAGGGACAGGCTATCGTTTTTTTAAAAATTCCGCCTACTCACCAGCAGGCAAAACGGGAACTGCGGAAGAATTTGTTCGTGATGAGCAAGGTTTGCTGGTTTATGATAACCATAATCAACTAATTAGCGTTAATCATCTTACCTTTGTTGGTTACGCGCCACACAACGATCCGGAAATTGCGTTAGCAGTTGTTTTTCCGCAAGCTAGCTTACCACAAACGCAAAGTCAAATCGCTTTAGAAGTTGCTAATGAAATTATTAACGGCTATTTCAAACTGCAAAAACAGCGAGCCAACCGTTAAAAGTTTACGTTTAAAAGCGACAAGCGTTAAAGGCTGCTAAAAGGCCAAATTTCTTCAGCTTACGTTTGGAAGAGCCAAGTATTAAACACTGCCAAGAGTTCGCGAGTAAAATTACCCGCCCATGCTAAAAACGGTGTGGGCGCGCTAAAATAAGTTGGTTCAAGTTCAAAATGACGCGCCAGAAAGCCCGCGCGATACATATGAAAATTATTGGTAATTATCGTCAAGCGAAAGCCATCGGGAAAGTAATTAGCTAAAATCTGAGTCGCAAACGCAAAATTCTCGTAAGTACTAGTTGATAAAGCTTCAAGAATCAGTGAATCAGCCGGAATTCCCGCGGCAATTAAGAAGTTTGCCATTGCGTAGGCTTCGCTAATTGTTTGGCGCGCGCCGTAGCCACCACACAAAATAAATATAGCGTGGGGATTGTTTTCGTAGTATAAAAGTGCTTGTTCTAAGCGGGCTTTTAACGTCGGTTGGATTTCATCATCAACTAGTCCAGATCCTAAAACAAAAACCACATCTTCTGTAAAGTCAGTTGTGTGATTATTGCCATACAGCGCTAAAAAACTGATCACGCTAAAAAAAACAGTAGCTGCCATGACCATGATTATGTGAACAATTTTGTTTAGCCGGTCAAACCAAAAGCCATAAATAATCACGATGAGCACAAGGCCGGTAAACACGACAATTCCAGTGTTGATGTTGGTCATGATTAGCACAATTAGCGCATAGATTAGCGCGCAAGTTCCGGTTGTTAAAATTATTTTTTTCATGTTTAGTCACCTCAACGTGGTAAGTAAAATAAAAAGAAAGCGACTTTTTATTTGCAATTTGTAGTCATTTATGATAAAATAGGGTTATTGATTTTTGAAAGTGAGGAAGTTAGCATGCGTATAGGTTTCACTTTGAAGTGCGGAGTTTGTGGAGAAGAAAATTACATCTCTAAGAAAAACAAGCGCAATACCCCTGATCGTTTAGAAGCGAACAAGTATTGTTCACGTTGTCGCAAATCAACTGCTCATAAAGAGAAGAAATAATTATGGAATGCACATATTGCGAAGTTAAACTTCGATATGTGCATTTTCTATGTCAAAGTCATGGCATTCAGCTTCGCGGATTTTTTTAGCAACATCCCAGTTGAGTGTGCCGTAGCTACGATATAAGTTGAGAATCATAATTAAGATAATTGCTTTGATTGAGACGCCAATGACAATTGAGGTTAAAACTAGGGCGTGTCCGACGGGATCAACGCTTTGCGTTGCATAGCTAGCAATCATTGGCGCTACTCGTCCAGCACTGGAGGTTATTGAGATAAAAAACAAAATAATGGCGGTATCCATTACGCCGATTGAGATGACGCTAATCATCATATTTTTGCGGGCGACAATTCCCGAAATACCAATAAAAAACAAGATAATACTTACAATATCTGTTGTGAGCCAGTTCATAAAATCAAATCCTTACTTTTTAAGTTAGCCTCGCAAGCTCCCCAAACTCTTGACGATCGCGAGGCTAATACTAGTATTTTATCACATATTTGAAAATAGTTAAAGTGGATTTCTTAAAGATTTGGCGTTTTTAAATAATTAACAGCTACTCAGCGAGCGCCCGCTTTTTCGATTGCTCATTTTTTTCAACATCGATTAAAATGTGGCGCCTCATATTAAAATAAATTCCAATCAAGACAAATGTTGAAACTTTACTTGTCATTCCGTAGCTAATCAGCGGGAGCGTGACCCCAGATAGCGGAATCAACCCGCTAGCACCGGCTAAATTAACCAGTGGCTGTGTTAAAAAGAACGCCCCAATACCAATACAAACTAACGCGCTATACACATCGCGGGCTTTTAAGGCAACTAAAAAACACCTTATAGCGACTAAAAAATATAACATCATCACGATAATTACGGCAATTAGGCCAAGCTCCTCTGCTAAAATTGTCACGATTAAATCGGTATGTGGCTCAATGGCAAAGCCTAACGCTTGCGTGCTTTTGCCTAAACCAACTCCCGTCCAACCACCAAGGGCAATTGAAACAAAGCCCATAACACTTTGTCGTCCAAAATCATGACTAAAAGGATCAAGCCAAACTTGAATTCGATCCATTTGATAAACAGGTAATAATTCTAAAAATAAGTCAAAAAAATACACCCCTAAAATGACCGCAAAAACTAAGATAATCGTGGCGGGCAATAGCAAAACCAAACTTTGTTTCATCCCAATGCCACTGCTAAGAAAGACAATAATTCCGGTAAAGAAAATGATGATAGCGCTACCTAAATCGGGTTGTTGCAAAATTAAAAGCGTGCACAAGCCCACGTAGCCTAAAGGAATCAACCAATAAGATAACAGCTTTTTTGAATAATATAATCGCCGACTGACTAACCATTGAATAATCCAAGGAAGTGATAACGTAAAGCCAATTCTAGCAAGATCCACGGCTTGAAAGGTAATGATGCCCGGGATTGTTAACCACCGATAAACACCTGGCGACGAGGGAACATCTTGACCGAAAATGGGGGTAATGACCAAAATAATCGTGGTCACTAGCAAGATTAGCGCCCCTAATCGCCCGCGAAACAACCGATTAGGCACAATTGTCATGATACTCATTGCCAAAAAACCAAGCAAAACGCCAGTAGCAGAATGCATCATATAACTTAAGCGATTACCTTCGCGATTATTAAAAATTGAAGTGCCAGTAATACTAAAAACCATTAAAACGCCAAGCGCCGAAAGCGCCAAAATTGCGATAAAAGTAATGCCGTCAAAAAAATCATACTTGGCACGAATTTCCTTAAAATTTTCACTACGCTTCATAGAATAACCACCACTTTAAATACAATAAATAAAAATTAAGCTGATAATCGAAACCCTCACAAACTTTAGTTTGCAACTTGTGTTGCTTGCCAGAATAAATTTACCACAGCCTAGTTGATATAAATTATACTCCATTACGGCAAATAATGCAATAGCCTAAGCAGCTTCTTTCTCATCAAATAGCAAAGTGCAAACTGGCTTCACAAACTTCGCACAGATTACAAAAAATTACAAATTTATCATGTACTAGCGAAGCTAAACGTGATATAATGATATAACCCAAGGCGAAAACGACAACTTAAAAGTAAAGGAGACTTAAAATAACCATGAATGACAAAAAAAGAATCTACCTCGCTGATGATGAAAAAAGTATTAGAGAGGCAATCAAGCTATTTTTAGAAAGTGCTAACTACGAAGTAACCGCCTTTGCAACTGGCGACTTACTGCTTGAGGCTTTTGCCCAAAATCCCGCAGATTTAATCGTTTTAGACGTTATGATGCCCGGTTCTAACGGCTTTGTTGTTTGTAAAGCATTACGCAAAACTAGTACCGTTCCGATTATCATGCTAACAGCTCGTGACAGTGATTTAGATTACGCAACTGGGCTAGATTTAGGTAGCGATGATTATTTAATTAAACCCTTTAGCCCGATGGCACTAGTCAAACGAATCGAAGCGATTTTTAGACGCATCGCCTTTGAACACGCAAAGAAGCTAGACTTAGCTAAACAAGAACTACTCGAACAGGAAGCTGGTAAAAATGAAAACAACGAAGATTAAAATTAGGCAAAGAATCCTCGTAACGTTTCGACTGGTGTTATTTATCTCATATTTACTTACAGGGATTATCTTTAGCATTGCTGTTGAAATTTTTCCTGTTGGTCGTTACGAACATTCGCATCAGCTGGCTAATTTTCTCGCTAGAAATCAAATTCTTCTAGCAATCTTGTTGATGATGTTTTCCGTAACCTTAATCGCGACGCATTTGCTGGCCAGCTCAATCACCCGCCCGATTGAAAAGCTGGATAAATTTGCGCTAGAAATTGGCAAAGGCAATTTCATTCCTAACGATTTTGAATTTAAAGAAGTTGAATTAGAAGATTTAAACAACGCCCTAAACCAGTCGGTTCGGCAATTAGGAATTTACGATAATGAACAAAAAACTTTCTTTCAAAATGTTTCGCATGAACTTAGAACGCCCTTGATGTCGATTCAGTGTTATGCCGAAGGAATCGCTTGCGGCATTATGGATCCCCAGCAGGCGAGTGCGACGATTTTGCAAGAAACCGAAAAATTATCTGAACTTGTAACGGATCTTTTATACATCGCCAAAATTGACAATATCACAACTGCATACACGAAACAGGAAGTCGATTTAATTGCCGTTATTCATGAATGCGCTAATCGCCAACAGGCAGTGGCGTCCAAGAAGAACATCCAATTTATTTTCAACTTCCAAGCTAAGGTAATCACTTTCACAGGCATTAAAGAGCTTTTAGCCCGAGCGGTTGATAATTTAATTTCTAATGCAATTCGGTATGCTAAATCGCGGATTACGCTTGGTTGTTTTCAAAATGGTCGCCAAGTAAAAATCAGTGTTATTGATGATGGCCAAGGGATTGAACCGGAAGTTATGCCTCATGTTTTTGAACGGTTTCACAAAGGCAGTACCGGGAATACCGGGATTGGTTTATCAATTGTTAATTCAATTGCCAAGCAACATAACGGCGGGGTTGTTGCTAAAAATTTGGATGATGGTGGCGCAATGTTTACCATCACGTTGGAGGAATAAACGATGGCGGTACTTTTTAGCGATGAAGAGTTTATCAAATTAAAAAAGTTGCTACTTGTTTACGAGTGGGGCTTAGCAACTGTCATGACCAAGTTAAATATTATTCATGGTGATTTAAGAGATTTTCAAGATAATGGCGCCATTGAGCATCTTAAAAGTCGTATCAAAACGCCAATTAGCATTGCCGCGAAGCTACATGGAAAAGGCGTAGCACTCACCGCGGAAAATGCAAAAAAACACTTGAGCGATCTTGCTGGAATTCGCATCATTACGCCCTTTGCAAAGGACATTTATTTTCTTGTCAAACTCCTTAAAGAGCTACCTGGGATTAAAATTATCAAGGAGAAGGATTTTGTTGATACGCCAAAAGCAAGTGGCTACCGAAGTTATCATTTAATTGTCGAAGTGCCAGTTTTTTATTCAAATAAAACCGAGGATATTACTTTAGAAATCCAAATTCGCACGGAAGCAATGAATTTTTGGGCATCGCTTGAGCATAAAGTTCGCTACAAATATCACAACTATGTGCCCCAACACTTAAGTGCAGAATTAATTACCATTGCCAATCAGATTGCAGAACTTGATCAGCGGATGTTCTTGATTTATGAAATTATTTCTTTGATTAACGATGATTAACCGGCAAGTTAGGCTCAAAAGGGGCACTTTACATATCAAGGAGTTGTTGCCCGAAAAAGAGCATCATTGTCGTTACACCATTGTGCAACATATGCAAAACGGTCACGTGCCAAATGTTGCGATTCTTTAAATAAAAATAGCCAAATACTAGCCCCATTAAAAAATATGGCACAATGTGAATGATGCCACCAACTAAAACATGAACGAAGCCGAAAATTAAGCTCGACAAAATTAAATTCCAAATTGGTGCAACATTAAAATGATTCATCAACACTAATCGAAAAACGATTTCCTCAACAATCGGTGCGAAAAAGGCGACAGTAATAACCATTAATAGTGGCATCGCATTCAGCGTTGCTTCAACCATTTCTTGATTAACCGCCGGACCGGTTGCGCCAAGGAACGTAACAATCATTGAGCCAATCGTCGCAGCGCTAAACGTACAGATTAAGCCAATCAGCATCTGTCCTAAAAAATTCTTTCCAGATTTTAGCTTTTGCAAATCTTGCCAAAAAATCTCACGCGTTAAAAACAGCAAAACCCCGCAAAGTAGCAAATAAACAAGAAACATTACCAGCGCATTGATTGACACATCAAAATTTCCGGCAGTTAAAAACTCTGCCAACTGATAACCACGCAGTCGCACAATAACTGGTAAAACCAGCATTGGTATCACAAACATTCCTGCCAAATAAATAATAATTAACATTAGATTTTTGCGTTTTGTTAACATAAATAATCATTCCTCCCAATTTCCCTTGAAAATATTGCAGTTTTATTATATGATTATACCATAAATCTAAACCAAATAAAATGAATTGAGGTCCAAAAATTATGATTGATTACTTAAAAGTTGGCAAAATTGTCAATACACATGCACTCCAAGGCGAAGTTCGCGTTATTTCAAATAGCGATTTCAAAGAAGCGCGTTTTAAAGCGGGCGCCAAGCTTTTCATCAGCTATAACGGTCAAAACATTCCCGTTACCGTTAAAAATCACCGCGTTAATAAAAATTTTGATTTGCTAAAATTTGTCGGAATTAACCACATTAACGATGTTGTGCAGTATAAAGGTTGCGAGTTGCTTGTCGATGCCACAAACCTTGCCAAGCTTGATGCTGAAGAGTTTTACTTTCACGAAATTATTGGTTGCGCGGTAAAAACCACCGATGATTTAGTTTTAGGTGAAATTTCCGACATTTTACAAACCGGCGCAAATGACGTCTGGGTTGTGCAGCGAAACGGTGAAAAAGATGTGCTAATTCCTTACACTTATGACGTTGTTAAAGCGGTTGATATTGAAAATAAAATCGTGACGATTACGCTGCTTGAGGGGTTGATTTAGGTGAAAATCGAGATATTAACGCTATTTCCTGAGTTGTTTGAGGCCTTTTTCACAACGTCAATTATCGGGCGAGCGGTTGCTGATGAGAANGTTTTTTTATCGGCAATCAATTTCCGTGAGGCGTCAAAAAATAAGCATCATAAAGTTGACGATTATCCGTACGGGGGCGGGCAGGGAATGTTATTAACCGCTCAGCCAATTTTCGATACCGTTGCCCAACTCACCAAAACGAGCAAACCGCGCGTGATTTTGTTGTGCCCGCAAGGCGCTCGCTTTACGCAGCAAACGGCGTGCAGTTTAGCAGCTGATGAGCATTTAGTTTTTATTTGTGGGCATTATGAAGGCTTTGATGAGCGGATTCGAAGCCATCTTGTTACCGATGAGCTTTCACTCGGCGATTTTGTTTTAACTGGTGGTGAAACCGCAGCGATGGTAATGATTGATGCGATTGTGCGTTTACTTCCTGGAACCCTTGCCAAGGCGAGTGCTCATGAAGATGATTCTTTTTCTAATGGCTTGCTTGAATTTCCACAATACACTCGCCCAGAAGATTTTCGCGGTCTAAAAGTGCCGGAGGTGTTATTATCCGGAAATCATGCTAAAATCGCCCAATGGCGACGCCAAGAATCGTTGAAGCGAACCCTTTTAAGGCGCCCAGACTTACTCGCGGAGGCTAAATTAAGCGAGGCGGATTTGGCATTTTTGCAAAAATTAAAAACTGAAAAGAAGGTGACATCGTGAGCGACCTTGCACGACAAATCAAAGAAAAAGCACTATCATTGGGTTATGTTGGTTGTGGCATTATTAATGTTGAAGATGTTTTTGAATATGCTTCAAAGTTAAAAGAACGGATGTCGCGTGTACGCTTTGGCTGGTTACAATTCCAACAATTCCGAAAATTCGCAAATCCGCAGAAGGAACATGAGTGGGCAAAAGCTATTATCATCACATTAAACGATAATACTGTTTATAATATACCTGAAGAATTAAACGGATTATACGCTAAAGATTTCTTGATCGACAGTCGCTTAGACGAGCAAAGTGAGGGATGGGCAAGACGTGTTGCTTTTGAAAAATATCTTGAAGCTTTAGAAATTAAAAATCTAAATGAACCGAAATTCGGGGTTACAAGTTTGCGCTTAGCCGCG
>JGI990J12352_1000185_pt1 | contig 14584 bp, 13 predicted proteins | sample Intmic4MA4BA4MSA_FD_12352 | JGI IMG/M metagenome (IMG submission 12352) | reverse complement strand
TGGACACGATGCGCTCCAGATTCGTATTTCATGTGCGAATAAACAGCGTCACCTGACATCATAAATTCGACTTGACTCACACCGCCTGATTCAGTGTAATCCGCATTCATTAGTGCGATTTTCCAACCTTTAGATTCGGCATATTTTGTGTACATACGATATAAGTCAAAGGCAAAAATGTTCGCCTCATCCCCTCCAGCTGCACCGCGAATTTCAATGATAACGTTTTTATCATCGTTAGGATCTTTTGGGATTAGCAAAATTTCCAAGTGCTCTTTGAGCTCTGGAATTTTTGGTCTTATTTCTCCGAGCTCAAGCTCGGCCATTTCTTTGATTTCCATGTCATCATCGTTTGCCATTTCCGCCAAATCCTCGATTTGGCTTTGAATATCTAAGTACTCTTTGTATACACCAACAGCTTCTTCTAAGCCGCGTTGCTCTTTGGAAAGTTCTGTTAATTTTTTAATATCAGAGATTATATCTGAATCTGACATCATTTCATTAATTTTGTTGTAACGCTCTACCATTGCGTCTAGTCTTTCAAACATTTAATACAGCTCCTTGCTCTGCCTTCAAGTTTTAATCGAAGTAGGGGTATAATCCCCCGAGGCTCTGCCCTGGGGTAGTTCATTTTCAAAAATAATTATTTCTGTGAATCGTCTGATTGCCTCTTTTTCCATCCATCCCATGCAACGCCTACCGCTAGCCCTATCGCCAATCCTGCTCCAGTATGACCAAGAAATGCGTCAAATAGGACGCCGAAGCAAAGTCCAAATATTAATCCATTATGTTCATTTTCTTTGTTTTCCTTCTTCATCTCGCTACTATTTCCTTTAGTTTTTTCGACCTATTCTCTCATCTTATCGCTATTCTGGTGGAATGTCTTCCTCATTTGCCCAAATTAAATTCTCAAAGCGGCTGATTTCTTTACGGAATGCTAGTTTAATCGAACCGACGGAACCGTTTCTGTGCTTAGCGAAGATGATTTCAACGAAGTTGTTATTGGCTTCAGCATCTTTGTTATAGTAATCTTCTCGAAATAAAAAGGTAACAATGTCGGCATCCTGCTCAATACTCCCTGACTCACGTAAGTCAGACATCATCGGGCGTTTATCTTCACGCGATTCTACTTGACGGGACAGCTGTGACAAGGCAATGACTGGAATTTCTAGTTCACGGGCAACTTCCTTTAACGTTCTTGAAATTTCTGAAACTTCTTGTTGGCGGTTAGAACCATTCCCACCACTTCCTGAAAGTAACTGCAAGTAATCAATAAGCACTAAATCAAGTCCATGCTGTTTGTGCAATTGACGACATTTCGCTCTCACTTGCGAAATCTTAAGTCCAGGTGTATCGTCAATAAAGATACCAAGGTCACTCAGTGTATTCGTTGCAATTTTAAGTGAACGCCAATCATCGCCATCAAGGCTACCTGTACGTAATTTATATGAGTCAATTCTTCCTTCAGCACTTATTAATCTGGCAACGAGCTGCTGGGCGCCCATCTCCAAGCTAAAAATAGCCACTTTAGCATTGTCATTAAACTTCGCAACATTTTGAGCAACGTTAAGCGCAAAAGCAGTTTTCCCCATTGCAGGACGCGCCGCCACAATAATTAAGTCGTTACGTTGAAGTCCTGATGTCATTTTATCAAGTGCATCATAACCAGTACGAAGCCCTGTAATTTCGCCGTCTTGCTTGGAGAGATGTTCAATGTTTTTGATAAATTCAGCAATGATATTTTCTATACGTTGAAAATCTTCATCCTTTGCACCACTTTCTAGGTTAGCGAACTGCCGACGCGCTTCTTCTATCAAATCACCAGCAGTAAGTTCTGGATTATACCCTTGGTCAATCAAGAAGCGCGCCTTTTCAATCACCTTTCTTGAAATGCTTTTCTCAAGCACTAAGTCAACGTAATGAGAGGTATGCGCGATGGTGGTCACACTCTCGAACACAGCGAGGATATAGTCAACCCCCCCCGCTTCCTCAAGGCGACCGTAATCGTGAATTCGTGCAGTCACTGTCGTCACATCAACTGCGATTCCAGCACCCATCAAGGCTAAAACAACCTCGTAAATCACACGATGCTGATGGTGGAAAAAATCATCGGGCGTCAATCTTAATTTCACATCAAGGCAAACGTCCGCATCTCGCATCATCCCACCTAAAACCGCCTGTTCCGCCTCGGTATTATGAGGTAAATTTTTGGAAGCACTCGCTCCAGAAGGATTCCAGGAATTATTGCCAGCATCCATCATTAAATGCCCTCCACCTTAACAACCAGCGTCGCTTGTACGTCAGGATGAAGAGTAATCGGCACACGCGCTACACCTAAATGCTTAATCGGTTCAGCCATGATCAGTTTGCGCTTATCCAGCTTCACGCTACATTGCACCTCAAACGCCTCAATAATCGCTTTTGAACTCACAGCACCAAAAACACGTCCCCCGTCACCAGCTTTTACCTTCATAGTTACTTCCATTTGCTCAAGCTCAGCCTTGAATACTTTAGCATTTTCTAGTTCTTGGATGGCAGACGCAGCTTCTTGCTGCTCCTGTTCCTTTTGGCGTTGCATATTGCCGTCCGTTGCAGGCACAGCTTTTTTGTTTTTTATTAAAAAGTTTGCAAATCCTTGCGGAAATTCTTTCGTCTCCCCCTTTCTCCCCTTCCCTTTTACATCTTCTTGCATAATGACTTTCATTTTTGTCAACTCCTCATCAAGCGGGCTAGCCGCTCAAGAATTAATAATAACTCGATTTCATTTTTTCAGTTGGTGTACTAGTCTTCTATTGATTCTAATAGTACTGCTTTCAAAGTTGTAACAACATCCGCAATTTTAGAATTTGAAACTTGCGTGGCAGCATTATTTAAGTGACCGCCGCCACCCATATTCTCCATAATGAGCTGAACATTGACATCACCAATAGAGCGCGCACTAACAGCGATATTTTCTTTATCAATACGGGCAATAGCAAAGGTTGCCTTAATATCCCTAACATTCAATAAATCGTCTGCAGATATAGCTAGTTGTGTCCGATCTAAAATTAAATCATCCTCAGCTGTCGTAATTAAATAGATGCCTTCAAATACTTCAGCCCTATGCGTCAAATGTGCTCTTGCATAATAATTAGAAATCGGTGATTTTAGTAAATTAATAACCACTTTTTCATCAGCACCTCGTTGCTTTAAGTTAGCTGCTGTTTCATAAGTTTTACGGCTCGTGTTATATAAAAACCTTCTTGTATCTAAGACAATCCCTGCCAGCATAATGGATGCTTCAAGCGAATTCAGATAAATCTTTTTTGAGAAATAATCGAACATATCAACCACAAGCTCTGCAGCAGAGGATATCGAAGGATCTGTATAAGTAAGCGTCGCTTCAATATTGTTTTTACCACGTCTGTGGTGATCAAACACTGCAACTTTGCTTGTCGCGCCAAGTAAGCGTTCATCAATAACCATATTTTTCACCTGTGTATCGACAACAACGAGTAGTGAGTCCTTGGTCATTTTAGATAGAGCTTCTTCACTTGAAATAAAATAGCTGCTCAATTTTTCATCTTTGAGCATTTCGCTAACAAAGACCTCATTTGTTTCGTCAAGCTCATCTTCGTTTAAAACAATATATGCCTCTTTTTCAAATCTATCAGCAATTTTGAAAAGTCCGATGCTCGCGCCAATCGCATCTGCATCAGGCATCCGATGCCCCATCACCACAACCAAATCACTATCTAGGACTAAGCGTTGATAAGCGACAGCGTTGACCCTAGCGCGCACACGGCTTTGCCTTGCAACAGGATTGGTTTTACCACCAAAGAATAAGAAATCATCAAGCCCCCGCTTCTTAATCACGACTTGATCACCGCCACGACTTAATGCCAAATCAAGCATAGACGATGCTCTACTCTCAAGCGTCAAATAACTATCATAGCCAGACGCAATGCCAATGCTAATCGTAATCACGATTTCCTGCTCATTAGCAACCTTACGCACTTCGTCTAAAATGGTAAATTTATTCTCACATAACGCTTCTAGCGTTTGATGCGTCATCAACAACATATACCGATCATTACGAGTCAAACGTAGCAAAATATCATGCTCACTCGCCCAATTTGTAACTTTATCCACAACTTTACGACGTAAATCGTTTTGCTCAGTCTCCGATAAATTTCGTACGGCTTCCTCATAATTATCAAGCACTAAGATAGCGATAACTGCCTTTTGGCCTTTATACTCTTGCATGAGCGCCCTATGCTCTGTCACGTCGGTAAAATACATCACGCGTTCGCTGATTAAATGCTTAACCAAATAAATTCGTCCTGCATATGAAAATTCAAACGTACGCAAATCTTGCCTTGAAAGCGAAAAAAGTCGCTCATCAATCGATTTAAGTTCTGCACCGTACAACAAATCCCTAGCAAAAACATGGCGTAAATATCGATTCACCCACACAATTCGACCACCTGTATCATAAACCAAAATTCCAATCGGTAAATGATCAAATGCGTGATGACCCGCACGCTTCACACGATGCGTAATCGCCTTAATACGCTTACTGGCCTCAGATTTTCCATAATGAACCGCATACAACAAGTACGCCGAACTTACCATACCATAGAAAACAATCAACACCAAGAGCGGTAAATTATCAGTAGTCGTCAACCCAATCGTCACCAAAAAAACCACATTTGCAACTAAATATAGAATCGAATTACGATTATTTCTGATATCAAATTCAGAATTACTACCCTTCTTTTTCACGTCACCACCCCTCCCATTTCAAAATTGTCTTACTAATCATTATACCACGTTCCGCCGAAATTTAAAAACCCTAAAGCGCTTCAACACAAAAATGGCGCACTATTTTTTGAAAAAATTCAAAAAATAGGCGTCTTTAGGACATCTAATTTAGATAGATTGGCTTCTAGTGACCCCATAGGCATCTTGTCAAAAAGAAAAGACGCCAGTTGAAGCAGAAAGAATTTTCTGCTTAACTATGCGCCATTAGATGTATTTTAAAGCAATTATCCCAACACGTATTGCAAGACAAAAACAATTGCAATCACGACTGCTGCTGGTTTGACTTCTTTAATGCGTCCTGTAAACAGTTTGATGAGCGTGTATGAAATCAGACCAAAAGCGATACCATTTGCAATAGAGAACGTCAATGGCATCATGGCAATCGTCAAAAATGCTGGGAAAGCCTCAGTCAAATCTTGGAAATCCACTTCTTTAATGTGTGACATCATGAGACATCCGACATAGATAAGCGCTGGCGCCGTTGCTACAAGTGGAATCAGCCCAACAAATGGTGCAAGAAATAGCGAGGCAAGAAATAGCAAACCTGTTACTAAGCTCGTAAGACCTGTACGACCACCTTCTGCAATACCAGACGCAGATGAAACCACAGTCGCAGTACTTGAAGACCCAAGTGCCGCACCGATTGCCGTCCCGATTGCATCAACCGTCATCCCCTTTTTCAAACCAATAACTTCACCTTTTTCATCAACCATACCAGCTGCTGAACCAATACCGAAAATCGTCCCCAGGGCATCAAGCATATTAACCAGTACAAACGCAGAAATAAGCGCCATAATCACACCGATAGCTGCGCCACCTCCCTCGCTGGCAAACATCGTTGTGAAATCCATACGGAAAAATGACACTTCAAAGAAATCGCGCGCACCACCAACCAAATTGAAGGAGAACACCTCGGGCATTGTCGTATGACCCGTCACATAAGCAAGAATCGTCGTAAAAATGATTCCAATCAAAATAGCCCCTTTTACCTTCCTCGCCGCCAAAACAACCATCACAAGCAGACCAATCAACGATAAAATCGCACCCAAAATGGCAGTCCCATTCTCAGCAATATTGCCAAAATTAATAAGCGTCACAAACGTCGAAGGACTCCCCACAACTAGCCCAGACTGTCTAAGTCCAAGAAGTGTGATAAAAAGACCAATCCCTGAACCTAGTGCAAGTTTGATATTTCTTGGAATTCCGTCAATAATTTTCTCACGAATCCCGCCAATCGAAGACAATGTAAAGATAACACCCGAAATAAACACAAGAGAAAGCGCCATCTGATACTGTTGAACTAATGGTAAATCTGGATCACCTGCTAAAACTGCAAGTGCCGGCATTGCCGTAAATGCGAAAAATGATCCAAGTCCCATACCAGGTGCCTGTACAAACGGGATATTAACAATCAACGACTTCATCAGAGTCCCAATCGCCGCACTTAAACACGCGGCAAAGAAAACACCATTGATAACACGAGGATCATCCTGTCCAATCATCCCTGGGATCGCCAAAATTGTAAAAGCAGATGCAAAAAACGTCGTAATCCCTGCCATAATTTCAATGCGGACTGTTGTTTTGTGCGCCTTTAACTTGAAAAACCTTTCGAAAAAACTTGTCCCTGTCGCTTCCTGATTTGCCTTGCTCATGCTTTAAACTCCTTCTAAATCTAGTTCCAGACCGTAAACTGTAACAGATTCTGCTTTGATGTTTTTGAAAATAAAAAAGACCTTTACCTCGCAATAAAAGTCCACTCCACAGGCAAAAATCACATACACTCGCCCCATGGCGCGCAGAAAGTGATAACCCATAGTCTGCTCATTTACGGTAAGCAGGTAGAAACTTTCGACCCATATCGTCGACATTATACGAGAAACATCAATTTTTATCCTATAAATATACAAGAATTCGTCCCCACTGTCAACTGATTTTCGACAACTTCTTCACATTAAACCTAATTGCAAGGTTACAGTTGTTACTACTACGAAACTGAGCTCTAGTTTCGTTCATTGTGGTGCACCTCTCCCTGGGAGCATGATGGTCTATTCACACCAAATATTAATCCATCAAACCAAATTCAAAAATTGTCATGGTTTTAGGAATTTTTTGAGACCTATTCGCAGAATTGGCTCGAAAAATAGACCAAAAGATCCACTTGTTTGCTTTTGGTCGCTCCTCCATTGCAATTTTTGAGTTTGGTGATACATCTCACAAAAATAAAAAACGTAAGTTCTTGCTAGCATTATCAACATCATCATTAATGTTGCAATTATTTCTAATCACAATTCTCTTAGTTTTTTTCTTGAAATCAATTCTCTCTAATTTCTTTTGCCATTTCGGTAATTTTTCGCATGCGATGGTTGATACCTGATTTTGATAGTTTATGACCGCGCTCAGAAGCAATTTCGCTCAAGTAGGTGAGGTTTTCTTCTGGGAATTCTATACGCAAATCGGCAACATACTTTAATTTTTCATCTAAATAAGCGCCACCATAAACTGAATTGATAAGTAAAATGTCTTCAATCTGACGGTCTGCTGCGTTTAGCGTCTTGGTTTCATTAGCGATTTCGCAGTTATTGAGCCGATTATCGGAGTTTCTAATATCGCGAATAATCCGAATATCTTCAAATGTTAAAACAGCATTATTAGCCCCCACAACACGTAAAAAGTCGCTGATTTTTTCAGACTCTTTGATATAGGTAATGTAACCTTTTTTACGTTCTAAAATTCTGGCGTTTAAGTCAAAATAGTTAAGCAGTTTTTTTAAGTCTTCAGCGTGTCCAGCTTGCTTAGTCAGAATTTCAAAATGATACGTCGACGTTCCTGGATTATTAATGGAACCACCTGCTAAAAAAGCACCTCGAAGATAGGAACGTTTACAGCATTCTGTATCTATAACATCAGGCGCAATGCCACCTACAAAACCATCACCATTCATAATACCAAGATTTGTCGCAAACATCTCTGTATTTTCAGCGATTTTCACAATATAACTATTATTTTTCTTGAGATTACTCTTTTTCTGAGACAATAGCAATGTATCCGTCCCTGGAAAAATATTTTTGATGATTTCGAGCGTTCGCCTAGCAATAGCAGCATTTTCAGTTGAAAAATCAAGCCCAATTCCCGATTTAGACAACGAAATCGTCCCATTTATTTTAATGAGCGCTGAAAGCTCTGCACGTTGACAACAAAGCCTACTCTTGACCCGAACCAGCTCTTTTTTTATATGTGATGCATACGACACGAGAAAACCTCCTTCAAACGCTTGGAATGGCCACTGAAAATTCTTAAAAAATGTAAGCGCCTCTAAAAATTGATTTCGTTTTCGATGAATTTACTGATCAACATAAATTTTTTCAGTGGTCTTTTTAGGTAAGCCTAAAACCTTAGGCTTACCCTACTCTTCGTCATCCAGAAGCAGTGAAAATACAGTTGCAGCTATTTTCTTAAAATTATGACGCACTTCACCTGCTTCACTAAGCAAAGCAACACGACTCCTGATAACCTCTATTTTCATTTCTTTTAAGATTTTACTATCAATTTTTACAACAGTTGAGCCTTGCTCTTTGTAGCGATTGATGATGTCATCTTCTATTTGACCGTCATTGACAAGCACCTTGTCAATGAATCGGCCACCTACATGCTCTTCAATGGCTTTGATGTGGTCTGACACTTTGAATTTGGTTGTTTCGCCTGGTTGGGTCATAATATTGCAGCAGTACACTGTCATTGCCTTCGCCCTTGTGATAGCCTGAGAAATTTCGGGGAGTAGCAGATTGGGAATAATGCTGGTGTAAAGGCTTCCAGGTGCGAGCATGACCAAATCCGCTTCCATAATCGCGTCTACTGCTTCATCTAGCGCAGTGTGGTGATTATTTTCATAGTAAACACGTCGGATTTTTTTGTCTTTTTGCGGGATGTTGGATTCACCTAGCATGATGCTCCCATCGGTATATTCGGCGCATAGGTTCAGGGACCTGTTACAAACAGGCAACACGCGCCCTCGCACCTTCAAAACTTCGCTTAGACCCTGAATGGCTGTGGCAAAGTCGCCAGTAATATTCGTCATCGCAGCGATGAGCAAATTTCCTGTTGGATGCCCATTTAGCGGCGTATTTCCGTCGAACCGATACTGAAATAGCTCCTGAACAAGCGGTTCCACCTCCGAGAGCGCAACTAAAACATTTCTAATATCGCCAGGCGGTGGCACATCTAAATCCTCGCGCAAATCACCAGAAGAACCGCCATCATCGGCAACCGTCACAATCGCAGTAATTTCAACTGGATAGCGCTTCAATCCGCGTAAAATGGTCGGCAATCCAGTCCCGCCGCCTATCACGACAACCTTAAATTCATAATCAATCATGGAAATCATCTCCAAAAACAGTTAAAAGTTAGCAGTAAATAGTGAACAATAAGCAGTTAGCAGTCTCCTCAAATATTGACTGTTATTATCAAAATGTATGGTCGAATTTCAAGTGGCTAATTCCTAGTTTTTTAACCCCCTCAATAACCCGATCAATCTCAATGAGGTTTCTCTTTTTAAAAAATGCGAAATGAAATAAAGCAATTTGTCGATGAAAACGCTTCAACTTTCAACTGATAGCTGTTTGCCGTTAGCTTTCAACTCTTCACTGCTCGCTCCAAACTTCTCACTGCTCTTACTTTTTGTAAGCCAGGTGAATATTTCGGTGCCTAGCACTCGTGCTGTAGTTTGAGTTGAATTTTTTAGCCAAATGTTCGCTGATTGCGACAGAACGGTGTTGACCACCTGTGCAACCAATGCCGATGATAACCTGGTTTTTTCCTTCTTTCTTGTAGCTTGGGATGAGAAATTCAAGTAGGTCAATAAGTTTGGTCATGAAGATTTGGGATTGTTCATTTTCCATCACAAAGTCGTAAACCTCACCGTCAAGACCCGTCTGCGTGCGAAGTTTTTCCACATAAAATGGGTTCGGTAAGAAGCGGACATCAAACATAATATCGATATCAATTGGCGTTCCGTGCTTAAAACCAAATGACATAAATGTCACATTGAAGTAGTCTTCTTCGGCAAATTCATAGGTAGCAATAATGCGCTCACGTAACTGCTTAGCAGATAATCCCGTCGTATCAATCACATCTGGTGCCATCTTCCGAATCGGCGAAAGTAACTCGCGCTCCTTCTCAATACCGTATAAAAGTTCCTTATCGCGCGAAAGTGGATGACTACGACGCGTCTCCTTATAGCGCTTAACCAGCGTGGCGTCACTGGCATCAAGATACAAAACATCCACATTTACCGAATGACTATCTTCCAAAAAATGATGAATATCATCAATCGCCTCGAAATCCAGACTGCGCAAATCCGTCACAACCGCTAGACTCACAACCTGCTCCTTGCCCTCGAGCATTAAATCAGTAAGCGATGGTAACAACTTCGGCGGCAGATTATCAATACAATGATAACCCAAATCCTCAAGACTATTCAAAACTACACTCTTACCAGCCCCACTCATCCCCGTCACAATTAACAAATTAACCTTTTTCATCGTATTCAACCCTCCCAAAATGGCGCTAACGATTAGCTCAAATCTCCAGCGCGCAAAGAGGCTATCCGCCTCGCTCACCTCAATTCTCCCTAAAATCGTCGCGTCTTTTTCAATCACAGAAGTTGTAGAGTCCACAACTTCTGTGGACATAGACTCCAAACTAATAACCCCGGAATCCAATAAATCTAGGCCATTCTAATTCCGAAAGCTCAAATAACCAGCTTCCCAAATCAATATCATTTTCATCGCGAAGCAATCGTAAATATTTCGCTTTTTCAGTCACAGGAATGACAGGCGGTAAATATCCTTTTTGTAGAGATAAAAAAGTCATAATCATACGACCAGAGCGTCCATTCCCATCAGGCAATGCCACACAGAGACTGGTTAATAAATCTATAATTAATTTCTACACGTTGTATTCGGTTGTTGCGTTTCCCTTCTGCATGGTAAACATAAATAGTATCGACTAGCTCTATCAACATTTCACGACTTAGCACAGTAATATTTTCATATTTACGAATTACCTTTAGGAGTGAGTCTGCTTTTTCAGATTGATTCTCTAGGCTTTTCATTTTTTGTTGTAGAGCTTCAACTTTTGTAACAATATCATTTTGCTCATGCTCATATGTTATTGACATCTTTTCATAGCGCTCATCAGTTAGTTTTTCTAGTACATGTTGTTCAAATAACTTAATCAACATCACATCAATTTCTTTTGAACGCTCAGTTAAAGTCTGCAGACTTTTTTTGATTTGAGAAAGATTATCATTGGCATTCTTCTCACTTAATGCACGCATTTTAAGTGTGAAATCGTCACCTAGTGCTTTCATGCTCTCGAGTTGCCTCTGGATATCATTCAATACAATCTCGCATAGTGATGCGTAAGTAATGGAATGTGTTTCACAAAGGCTCGGATTATCAACATAAGTTCTACATCTTAAATAGGAGTTTCCTCTTGCACCACCATTATTATAAGCTAGGCTTCGTCCACAATCAGGGCATTTTACAAGTCCTGTAAATAGCTTGGTTGTACCCTTTTTAGTCGGCTTTTTCTTGATGCTTATAATTTTTTGAATCAAATCGAATGTTTCTTGATCCATTGTTGCCTCATGTGTATCCCTTACGATTAACCACTCAGATTCTGGAACAGGAACGATTGTTTTGTTTTTAAATGATTTGTTCTCTGTCCTATGGGCGACTGAATGTCCTAAGTGAACTGGATTAGACAAGATTGTTTTTATAGTTTTAGCTTTCCAGTTAGTAGGGTGCTTAAATCCTTTACCTTGTTCTAATGTTCCATTTTTCTTCGCTCGATGTGCTCTAGGAATCAACACACCCTCTTCACAAAGCATATGTGCTAATTGGTTAAGACTCCCACCTTTTTTCAAGTACACAATCATTCTTTTAATAATTGAATGAGCTTCATGATCAATCAATAATTGATACTTATCCTGTGGGTCTTTCATATAGCCATAGGCTGCAAATGAAGAAGTATTTTTCCCGCTTAATGCCATTGCTTTTTTTGTACTCCTGACTTTAACAGACTGATCTCTGGAATACATTTCATTAATCAATGATTTAAAAGGTAATAGAATACTGTATTCTTCACTCGTATCAATCTGATCATTTTGAGCAATAAACAAGATATCATTATTTGGTAAAATTTCATCGACATGGTACATAAGTTGAGCATTATTACGTCCAAAGCGGGACATGTCTTTCACCCAAATACTACTTGGTTCTGGATCATCAATCGCATTTTTCATTAACCGATTAAAATCAGGTCGGTCAAAGCTTGTTCCAGAGTAACCATCATCCAGATATTCCCCAACAATAACAGAATTATTTTCCTTAGCCCAAAGTCTACCCATTTGAAGTTGGTTAATAATACTATTGCTTTCCTTATCCGCATCTTTATCATCTTTTGAAAGGCGTGCGTATAGTCTGACCCTTGATTTAGCTTGCTGTTGTAACATTATTCCTCCTTCTAACAGCAAACAAATAACTTATATCTATCAAGATTTTATCCCGAGTAAACGAATAACTTAGATATAAAATCTATAAACCCATTATACTACATTTGAGCTTGCAATTCCATCCTTTACTCGCACTATTTGTTTACCTATTTTGATTTTTTTACTTACCATCTCCACTCACTCTTTAGGTGCTAAAAGTCCACCTTCGACATCTGTTTGAATAAGCCTTTTAATTAAATCATCTAGTGTATTTTTGCCCCTGAATTTTGAAGTTACATAAAATGTTGTTTGATTGCTACTAACCATATTTATTTCTTGTTGAATTTCAACATCATTTTCTGCTTTTTCTTCTATCTCTATCACCTCGTATTTCTAATTTTTTGCGACAAAAAACACCATCTCTGGTGCTTGATTGTCTGTTAATAAATAATTACTTCACGTCAGATTCATTACATTTCTTGAAAGTATCGGTTAATTAATTCTTGATTATTTTCTGATTGCCATTTAGGATTTTTAATAATTGTTAAGCTCCCATTTTCGTAAAGCAATAAATCGCCATTGCCTAATGGTCTATAATCTCTGGTTAAGCTAAAGGTGTCTATACCGATAATTGTTCTATTCATATTAATAGCCTCTACAGGTGTGTGTCCAACAATTTGCTTTTGGTGTTTATGATTAAAGAATTTGTTAAGGTCATGATTCAAATCTGCCCAAATAGGACTTCCTGTAATGTACATACCATTTCTGCTTAATCCAACATGATTATCTAACCAGATTAACTCATTTTTATATTCAGGTGTAAGAGATTTTAAATGCCATTCTTCTAGCCGATAGTCCTCCGTGTATCCTGCGTGGCTGACGAGATGGTCATCTAATTGATAGGCAATCTGAAGTTCTAGATCAAAAAGCATTTCTTTTACCCAATCAAAAGTGATTGGATTAGAGACAGAGTAATAAACTTGCTTGTCAATCAAATAGGGAACATCATGATTTCCAGCAAGCATAATGACCTCTATGCCTTGTGATGTCATTTCTTGTTTCCATTTATACAACAGTCTTAAATCATCTTTATACCATTCATCACGCATGATACCTCCCCATTGATCTGTATAATCTCCCATCATAATGATTCGGTTAATTTGTAATTCTGAAACCACTTTATTGACTCTTGGTAAGATTAAACGACTCATGAGGTGGGTGTCGCCTACAAGTAATGTTTTCATTTTTTAACGCCCTTTTTTAAATGTAATTTAGTTTCTATTATACCATTTGTCACCGCTAATCTCTATACCTTACCTGCAACAAAATTTATCTTTTCAACCCTTTTGGTTTTTTCACATTTTTAATAACTCGCTGCTCCTTTTCAACCTGCTTTGTTTTTTCCTTACGAGTCAGTTGCCTTTCAATTTCAGCTTTATAAAGCTTTTTAAACCTGATTGTATCAGAATCGGAGTGGTTGTTCTTCACATCGTAATTCATCATTTTTAAATCGGGGCTAACGTATTCTAACCTACCTAGTGCTTGGTCAACTCTAATACTCGTAGTACTGTCCAGAAACTCGAAAATCTCAACTTCTCCATTAGCTTCAAAACCATGGTAAAACAAATCGGGATTATTCTTCACATCACTTTTTAGCTCACGAATAATCCCATCAAATTGTTTCAGGTTATAAGCAGTCTGCAATTTCACTTGATCGTCAAATTGCTTTGTCATTTGCTGAACTGCTTTCTCATCATCAAAAGTCTTACGAAACTCAAGGGCAAAATGTCCAAGAGCTTCCGCATTTTCAGAATAAGCACAAAACATGCCAGACTCTGAATCGAAATAAATATCCTTTCGCAATTCTGGCATATGTTCATCTATAAATAATTGGGCTAAAAATTCCCAGTCATTCCCCCCACCCTTGACTATAAAATAGTCGTGATCTGGTTTGGAATTAAAGATTTCATCTCTAAATTGACTGACATCATGACATAATGAAACCGAATCTCCATGATCCACCCACCTAAAAGGCTCAATTTTCTCATTGATTTTTTCGTCCACCTTGAATGCCACGATAACTTCGTCATAGCTAACATTTCCTTTTTTATCCGCTGTCAGGATGGCTTGTTGCTGATTCACATCTGTTATTTTAATTTGATAAGATGACATCAACTCAATTTCAAAGCTCTTTAAATCAAATTTGTTTTTCTTTAACCATTCTAAAATATGAAACTGTTCAATCGTGTTAGCTTTTATATGACAACACCTCCATTCTTATTTTTCTCC
>JGI990J12352_1000184_pt1 | contig 14669 bp, 15 predicted proteins | sample Intmic4MA4BA4MSA_FD_12352 | JGI IMG/M metagenome (IMG submission 12352) | reverse complement strand
AAAATGAGGTGTATTATGCATAATGAAAACTTACCTCCCGAAGATGAAAAGTCTCCAGATGAAGATCGCATGAAAGAAATTGCAAAAGAAATGATAGAAAAAGAAAAAACAAGAAAGTTGATAGCTAATTGGATTGCTGCAGCGCTCTTATGGAGCCTTCTTTTTCTTTTGCGTAGCTGTATGGGCTGAGATGTGTTATGGAAAAATACAACGTATGCAATTCCAACAAACTATAAAATAAATAAAATGGATCCGTCTATAAGAAATTGTCCTAGATTGACGTCAACTCCCTTTGTTTGCGAAAAATAGCTTGATTTTTCATGTTAGAATTGATATAATTACATAAGTTAGAATACTCAATAAAAAGGGGGCTTTATATGAAAAAGGGGGCTTTATATGGAACACAGGAATCCACTCGAGGTGTTTTGGGGTGGAGTTTTTATAAAGGAGACCCAATCGTTAAAAGTTGACGGTTCATCTGTCATCCTCACAAAAAAGAATCGCCAGACTGTTATTCCGATTAGAAGTATCAAAAAATTCACTTTATCTCTTCCTGGCCGAATCGTCACTGGCTCCTTGACTATTACAACATCAGAAAGTTTTGGACGCGCTCCTCTTGTTTTTGTTTTCAGAGATAAAGGTGAACTTGAATATGCTCAAAACATTCAAAAATATATAGAAAATTTCCAAGCCAGCTCAAATACATCCCCCGAAACACCACCTCAAATCTCGGTCGCCGATGAACTTGTGAAGCTCAAAGCCTTAGTAGACGATGGCATTCTGACTCCGGAAGAATTCGAGGCTAAGAAAAAACAACTACTAAACCTATAACCCACCCGCCGGATTTAATCTTCCGGCGGTTTTTCTTTTTCACAAACTCCATAATCTTTCCAAGCGACCATGAAGCGTCGCCAAGCCGCGCTACACGTTCATTTTGCAACTCGAGGGGCGATAATGTTTCTGTAAGCGCTTGGATTAAGTCGTGGGTGGCGTCTTCTGTGGTGCGGAAGACGTCGGTTAGTCCGGTAAATGCCGCCCAAATTGTACCTTGTGCTATTACGTTTCTGATATACTTTAGTAGAGGATATATGGCGGAGCTTTTTGCCGCTACTATTGCAGTCTTTATTGCTGCTGTAATTGCCGTTATCATTAAAGTGTTCCTTTCTTGACTGTGTATATTTTTAATGCTAAAATGTAACTAATAATTATAAAATGAGGTGTATTATGCATAATGAAAACTTACCTCCCGAAGATGAAAAGTCTCCAGATGAAGATCGCATGAAAGAAATTGCAAAAGAAATGATAGAAAAAGAAGAAACAAGAAAGTTGACAGCTACTTGGATTGCTGCAGCGCTCTTATGGGGCCTTCTTTTTCTTTTGCGTAGCTGTATGGGCTGAGATGTGTTATTGAAAAATGCGACGTATGCAATTCCAACAAACTATAAAATAAATAAAATGGATCCGTCTATAAGAAATTGTCCTAGATTGACATCAACTCCCTTTGTTTGCGAGAAATAGCTTGATTTTACCTATTAATGGCATGTCGATTCATCTCCTGTCTGTCAGTGTTGTATTTCTATAAAAATTTGATATAATGAATGCACTAATCAAAAGAGAGGGGATTTAATGATTTGTAATGTGTGTAGCTCAGATAAACTGCTTGAAGGAGGATTCCTCACTGGACATGGACTGGAGTTTTTTGCTCCAATACCTAAACGATCAAGATTTTTTACAGATATCTATACCTCTAAACTAAGTGTCATTGCCTGCAAAGATTGCGGCAATATCGTACAAATAAAACTTCAAAATCTTGAAGATCTGAAGAAGTTTGATGATGTTAAATAAAACGTATTTTCAAATAACTACTCGGCGGCTCTACAAAGGGTCGTTTTTGTTTTATCCATACCCACATATATCCCGTCTATGATACGAGGAGGTGAGTTCACGCGCCGTTCAAATATTGACATTATTTTCTGTCTCCTTTAAATATTTTTCTTGCGCCAGAGCAATCCGGTGTTCGTAGTAATCGTGGGTGCTTCGGTTGATTTGCTGCATATTTTGCTGTGCTCGTTCCGGCTGCTTGATGGCAAAATGCTTGCGCATTTCCAACACGTGCTTTTTCTCCTCTTTGGACAACTTGGATGTATCACAGGTACGCCAATACATCACCTTTTTCATCAAGGTATCTTCCGGCAAGCCCTCAAACATGGCCAAAAACTCCCACCAATGCAAGAATTTTACATCAGCCAAGTTCATGCCATACGTGGCGAAGAACGCTGAGAAAATAAGACTCGCATCTTGCGTGAAGTCGTACCCCTTTTTGGCCTTTTTCACTTGCGCAGTATCAGCACTCGGCGCAGTGCCGCGATTAAGAAACCAAACCAACTTCTCCAACGCCCAAGCGTAGTCCTCCGGTAACTCGGGGAACAGTTGGTTCAATATCAATGCGAATTTCTGCGATTGTGTGAGGGTTGAATCCTCCGAAATCGCCTCCACCCGAAGCATATTGCGAAAGTCAGGAGAAATCGCCACACCGTCAATCTCATACGGTAAACCGCCGCTGATGAGCGTGGTCATCGGAGTTCACGATTGGGCGTGTATTTGGAAAAATGCGCCTCAATCGCCTTGCTTTGCGCTTCGGCGCCGGCAAGAAGGGCATTTTGAATTTCTGTAAATTTGGTGAGACTGGGCTTCTCGCCCAGCAGTTTTTGTGCGCTCCCCTCGCCAAACACTTCGTCCAGGAATGCGGCAAACAGGGTGAGCAGGTTGGTTACTACTTCTGCGTATGCGTCTAAAGCTGTGTCGTCCACTGCGTTTTGGGCGGACTGACTCGCCTCATGCATCCGCTCCATCGCGGTACGGTAACGCATGATATCCTTTGGGCAGGTGAAGTCGAAATCTAGCTGTACACCGTTGATATTTAGTGCCATATTGTACCTCCTAACTCGATTAGGCCGTAGGCCCCGCAGTGTGGCGGGGCCTATTGTGTTTCCGTGCACCTTACGCGCTGTACGCATACTCCACAGGCGTTTCTGTAGAGGTCAGGGTTGCGCTGAAGGACAGGTTCTCACCCGCTGCACCAGCGGCATCTTCTTCGACCACAACGGTAGCCACGCCAGACTCTCCCACGCCGCTTAGGATGCTGAAATAAACATAGTCCTTACGCACCGCATTGCCGGTACCAAACTTGATGTCGTGTGACAGCATGAGGTCTTGGAATTCGTCGCCCACATAGCGGTCGCCGTTCACGGTGATATTCCGTGTGGTACCGGTTTTGGTCTTGACTTGACCGGCGCGGACGTACTCGGTCTCAACGGTCTGCGCCTCAAGCGAACCTGAGTGCTCGTTGATTTGCACCTGCGCCACGACATAGCCCGCGAAGTTGCCGGGAGCGTTTGCAGGGTCTAGGTTGACCGCTAACACCATATCGTCTGCGGTAGTTTGCCCTGCGAATGCAGGGTTTGGAGCCTTGCCTTGCATGAGTTCGGATAATTTCATCTTGGATTTCCTCCTGTGTAATAGGTTAGCCTGATTCGGATTTGGTAGCGGCCAGGCTCGTCCGCTGTGGTGTATAGATAGCCTGCGCTCAGGCACTCTAACCGTAATGCTTGTTTTCCGTCTGGTAGCGCGGGAAAGTGTTTGCGGTGATTCTGTGCTTCCAGCCAGTCTTTTAGATGCTCCGTGTTAATTTCTCCGGCACGGAATGTGTCCTTGCCGGTCAGCGTGAAGACCTGCTGCCGCTCAGAATCCCCGCCGATGTAGCGTTTGATGGCAGGTTCTTCTAGGCTTTCTTCTACTTGAAACGCCCAATCAATTTGCCGACACGCGCGAAAGTAAGTTTGTAAGGCTTCTGTCGTGATCATGGTGCACCTCCATTTGTGGTGTGGGCGGGACAGCGGCTGCGATCCACCACGATGCGCCTCCGTCCCGCGCGAGAGGGCGGGTGGAATACCCTCTCATATGTTTGGACAGTTAGGGGCGAAAAGTAGCCCCTATTTTTGAAATTTTTCCCGGATTTTTTCTTCTGCCCGGTCAATGGAACGTTTGACAGGCATTTTTGTACAACCCTCTATCTCTGCAATCTGCTCATACGTCAGACCGCAGTCATGATAGAGGAGAAATCTTCGTCTCATGAGATCAGGCAGCTTGGCGATGGCTTGTGTCACTTGCTCATCGCGCAAATGATCGAGCACTATTTCCGACACTGATTTTGATTTGTGTAGCGCCCGGTCGTAGAGCGATTGATCCGTCAACTCTGATCGCTCTATGTACCGCCTATCCCAACGGCTTTGGCTCTGTTCTTTTCGTATAGAGCGCTGAAACTCTAAGTAAACAGCGCGAGATACACTCGCTTCTTGCCAAAGGCCGTGGCCATCCCTGAACCGAACGAAATACTGCCGAAGGCCACCAAGCCTTTTGAAATAAGGCGTGTAGGTCATTTCATTTTTAGACATCTTCTTTTCTCCAATCTGAGTTTTTAATGGTTCTTGAAATACTCAGATTGAACCGGCGGCGAGCGGCAACCCGGACTAAAGCAAGGCCTGTCCGCGAATGGGTAAATAAAAAATGGTGCGCCAATTTCTAAAATTGACGCACCAAAACGAGAGCACTCGCCCTCTCTTGAGTTTATTGAATTTATATCAACATATACTATATATAAGTAACTGCATTCTTCCTTAGAGGGAGCTACTGTGTTGCCGGGAAAGTGTAAAAATGATCGGACTTGTATATGATGTTATTCTATGCCTCGCTCCCTCGTTCTCCATTTTTTGACGTTTAATTTCCAATACTTTATCATATATAAATTTGATATGCAATTATTTTTGTCTATATTGCACTCATCTTACATACGCGCGCCCACGTCTATAGTAAAAACTAGGATGTGATTTTCACTTGTTAAATGAAGCAAACAATAAGCCCTTGCGTGTGTTCTACACGCAAGGGCTTATTGACGTTCAGCTTGATGCTTACTTTGCATCGTATTCATCAATCCGATCCAACACTTCGGGGGTATCGGATACCGCGATTTCTTTCGGCGTACCGAACAGTTGAATCGGACTCGTATTTAGAATCCGGCTTATTTTTTCCAAGTTTTTAAAAGTCGGGAAGCTCCACTTGTGTCATACCCTTCTCGCAGTCGTGCCACAATTAGATCCGAAGTTTTCAATCATACACTCAATCCCTTTGTTTTTTCTATAATTATATAGCCTGAGCTTTAAATAACCAAGCGTTTTCAACAAAAAACATGACAAACATAATAAATAATCACATTGCCAATAGAGAGGTAAGAAAAGTGTACTAGGACAACAGCCCCACCGCGCACGCTACGTAGCGGCGAAGCGGAAAGCCACGGAGTGGGAGCGGCGAAGCCGCCCGAGGCCCCCATTACTAACAGGAGGGGCTAAACCCAAATAAGTATCGCATAACCGCACTATTCCACCACTGCATATATCTACACTCACTTGCGACCGAATGCCAAGCAAAAACTGGGTGATCTGCTAAGCCGTGAACTTACGCCAAACATGGGCTGTTAGAACTCACTACTTTTGACGCACAATGACGGGATAGCGAAGAAAAAGCAAAAGCCCCATAACCATTACGGTTACAGAGCTTACTCTCGTTGGTGGGGGTGGACGGATTCGAACCATCGAAGTCTGAGACAACAGATTTACAGTCTGCCCCCTTTGGCCGCTCGGGAACACCCCCTGGAGCTGGTGGACGGACTTGAACCCCCGACCTGCTGATTACAAATCAGCTGCTCTACCAACTGAGCTACACCAGCACTTACCAACACTACCAAGATATATTACCAAATATCGCACAACTTGTCAATACCCAAATGAAAAAAACCGCCAGGCAAACGCCCGGCAGTTTTTCCCTCATAAATCGAATCGCTTAGAAATTGTGGAAATCACCAAGGAGCAGGAACATATTCTCCACTACCCCGTTTGAATCTTCAAAGTGCGAAACCGAAACAGATGTGCCATATTCCGCCGCAACATACGCAAGCGATGCACGAATCGCATTCTCGTCAACACGACCATTGGTGCGGCCTTCCAGGAACTCAATGGCGTAGTGTACGCCAGCCTCAATAATCATCATGCTAACAGGCACAGCCCAGTTAGAAACACGGCCAGTCATACCAGCCTCGTCTACAGCCGCTTGGATTTGAGCCAGCATAAAGCTAACATCACCCTCATAACCCGGAGGCACAGAAATGTTCAATGCCGCTGGGAACGCATGGTAAGGGCTCGGACAACAAGGCTGTGGATACAGCGCACCCTGCTCCATGACGGAGCGGATCAGAGGCTCCTGCATTGCGCAGTTTGTAGAGAAAAACGCAGTGTCCACACCATGCGTTGCAACCTGACGCGGTACATCTTCCAGGATGAACTGCTGCGCACCAGCAACACCAGCATCACCAGTTGGGTCCGGAGCCATAACATCGATGAACTCGATCCCAAGCTCTTCCGCAGTCTCACGAAACAGTGCATGACGAGCCGCAATCATTTCAATAGACAAGTGACGTGGGAATGAGTAGTGAATAAACACTTCCGCACCCATCGCATACGCCTGATGCATAACCGCAGTACCCATACCAATATCGTCACCTTGGAAGACAACATCAGCCGCAGCCGCAACGTCACGCGGTGGCTCTGCAATCGTACCTACAACGAACAAAATGTCAGGATATTCCTCACGCACACGCTGGATAGAAGCGATGGTTCCAGGAATCGCCTGGCAAAATACAATCGCTTGTGCGCCTTGGTCCGCAAGGCTTCTTACTTGTGCAATGGTGGTCTCAATCTCATCAGAAAAACGGTCTGGATATGTAACCGTGATGATGCGCTCCGCACCATGTCTCGCCAACATTTTCTGGCCGGCTTGGAACTCTTCTTCACCTTGAGACACGGTTCCTGTCACGATGCCGATGATCCATTCACCATCTGCCGCCGCCTCAGGTGGTACCTGGCTAAGGCCTTCTTCAGGTGCAACTGCATCCGGCGCAGCCGGGTCTGACGCTACAGGTGCTTCTTGCTGGCGGCAACCTGCGATGATTGGGAAAATCATCAGCGCCACAAGCAGTAGGCAAGTTAACTTCTTAAACATTTTTCTTCCTCCTAAATAATAATATTGCACTCTATGTAAAACACGCCAATTGGCGTAGTTTCCTCTTATTGCATCATCGAAAGCACAAGCTTCGTAGTATGCTCCAAATCCGCTACGGAGATATGCTCATTCGTAGAATGCACATCCATCATCCCAATACCGACATTGATCGCGTCAATTCCATTTGCGAAAATCCAAGTCGCATCCGAGCCGCCATAGGCCTTTGTAATCTGCCCCGTTGTCCCAAGTGCCGCATATGCCGCCTGCAACCGCCCAATGATCGGTCGATCCGATGGAATGGATAAAACCTCCGTCTTCTGCGTGGCCTGTACCTCATACTGCGCTCCAAAAGACTCCGCCGCGGCTTTGACCATCGCCTCTATATCCGCCATGTGCCGCTTCAATAAGTCAGCGTCAAAGCTACGCAAATCAATCTCAAACCGCGCCCGCTCAGGCACGACATTGGATGGCCCCTCCGACCGAAAGTTTGCAACATTGCAAACCGTCTGCTCATCTACCTTCCCGCATGGGATGGCCGAAACCGCCGCGGCCGCCGCTTTCAAGGCATGAATGCCTTTCTCCGGAGTCGCAACATGGGCGCTTTTGCCGATAACTTCAACAAACATCTCCGCCATTGCAGGCGCCCGGGTGACCATCTCCCCAATATTAGACGAATCAAGGATAATCGCTTCCGTACTCTTAATATTCGAGTAGTCGGCATACTTGGCACCAAGTAGCCCAATTTCCTCCGCCACAGTAAACAAAACCTCAATCGGCCGATGGGTCAGCTTCTGTTCCTTCAGTGTAGTGACAGCCTCCACCACCGCCGCGATGCCGGCCTTATCATCAGCGCCAAGAATGGTGTCCCCCTTCGAGCGGATCACGCCGTCTTCAACCACAGCCTCAATCCCAACACCCGGTGATACCGTGTCCATGTGAGCCGAAAATAAAATGGGTTCACCCACACCTTGTAAGAATCCATAGATGTTAAATCCGTTCGAGCCACATTTTTCTTGCGCCGCGTCCCGCAGCACAGAAAAACCGAGGTTTTGCAATTCACCTTCCAGAAGTTCTGCAAATTTCAGTTCGTTGCCAGATTCGCTATCACAGGCAACATATCTTGAAAACGTTTCGATTAATCGCGATGTATTCATAACTTTCTACCACCCCTCGCACACGGCTTTTTTCAAATATATTGCAAGTAGAATAACTCACTTTTTCATAATTGTCAAGAACCGTTTTTAAATTGCACTCTAGACAAATGATGGGAATCAGGGTAAAATCAAAGTAAATCATATCCTCAGGAGGCACGTAGGCATGGATTATGCACAAGAATCACTAAAGCGACACAATGAATGGCAAGGGAAATTAGAATTTACTCCCAAAATGTCCGTCGCCACAAAAGCTGACCTTTCCGTGGCCTATACGCCCGGCGTAGCCGCCCCTTGTTTGGCGATCCAAAAAGACCCCGACCAAAGCTATACCCTAACCGGGCGCGGCAACCTCGTCGCCGTGGTGACAGATGGTTCCGCCGTCCTCGGCCTTGGCGACATCGGCCCCGAAGCCGGCATGCCGGTGATGGAGGGGAAATGCGTCCTCTTCAAAGCCTTCGGCGGGGTGGATGCAATCCCCCTATGCCTCCGCAGTCAAGACGTGGATGAAATCGTAAACACCGTAGCCCTGCTATCAGGCAGTTTCGGTGGCATCAACCTGGAAGACATTGCCGCACCGCGATGCTTTGAAATTGAGCGAAAGCTCAAAGAACGCTGTGACATCCCAATCTTCCACGACGATCAGCACGGTACAGCCGTTGTAACCCTCGCCGCAATGCAAAACGCCCTGAAGCTCACAGGAAGAAAGCTCGCAGATATCAGCGTTGTCATCAGCGGCGCAGGCGCAGCAGGCGTTGCGATCATCAAGTTGCTCATGGCAATGGGTCTTTCAAACGTCATCATGTGCGACAGCAAAGGTGCCCTTTACGAGGGGCAGGCGGGTCTCACCGGCATCAAGGCCGAGATGGCCGCCCTGACCAATCGCGAAAAGCGAAAAGGCACCCTATCCGAAGTAATCGAAGGAGCCGATGTGTTCATTGGCGTCTCCGCCCCCGGTGTTCTGACGCCTGACATGGTTCGCCGCATGGCGCCTGATCCCATTCTATTCCCCATGTCAAATCCCGTGCCGGAAATCATGCCGGAACTTGCAAAACAAGCGGGCGCCGCAATCATCGGAACAGGACGAAGTGACTTCCCGAACCAGATCAATAACGTCCTCGCCTTCCCGGGCATCTTCCGTGGTGCGCTAGACGTCCGCGCCAGTGACATCAACAGCCAGATGAACCTCGCCGCCGCGTCCGCGCTGGCAGAGCTCGTATCTGATGACGAACTCCGTCCCGACTACATCCTCCCTGAAGCCTTCGACCCACGCGTGGCAGACGCTGTGGCAAAGGCCGTAGCCGAAGCTGCACGCACCTCCGGCGTAGCGCGCATATAAGGCTTAGATAAAAATCAAAATGCCTCGCAGTACTAATCGGTACTGCGAGGCATTTTGGTTCCATTTTGTACGTTATTTTAATATAACATGCTCATCCCCAAGCATCTCACGCAATTCCGCAATTAGCACCGGATGAAGCAAGCACTTTGCCGCAAGCTTTCTCTGGCTGTCCGCAAGAAACAGCACCATCTGTCCCTGACCCGGAAACATGGTCAAAATCAGCCGAATTTTTGCATAGGCCGGGTCTTCCCTGCTCGGCAGACGCACATAAAGCTTCTGCGATGTCGCAGACCGCACCACCTCTTTCGGCGAACCCGCAGGCAAAACAGCCGAAGCGGTAGAGACCGTAAGATCTGCAACCGGCCGGATCTGGTCTACCAGAATCTGCGGGTCCTTGTCATCCCTCACGCTGATCTTGCCGCGGACGAGCACCACGTTATCCTCCGCAATATACGAAGCGTCACGCTCCAACGTGCGGGCAAAGGCCAGCATCTCAATATCACCCGTGTCGTCCTCTAGGGTGATGTAGGCCATCAGTGAGTTGCTGCGTGTAGTTTTGGTCTTGTACTGCGTAATAATCCCGACAAGCAATACACCCTGCTCATCCCGAAACTGTCCGCCGCCATCGGTAAGATCGGAAATCATCTCCCCAATCTTCGCCGCACCGAATCGACGGGCAGCGTCCCGATACTCATCCATCGGATGACCGGAGAGGTATAGACCCGTAGTCTCCCGCTCCATCCGCATAAGCTCACGAGGTGAGAATTCAGGCAAATCAGGTAACGCAATCTGGGCAGAGGCGGCAGAATCTACCTCCCCACCTCCGAAGAAATCCATCTGCCCTTCCAGATTCTTCCGCTGATCGTTCGCCACCTGGTCCAGAGCAAGCTCCCAAATTTCCATCAGCTGCGCACGGTTGGCACTTGTCCCGTCAAACGCACCGCAACGGATCAAATTCTCTAGCGCACGGCGGTTCAATTCATGCCCGTAAAGCCGTGACACAAAGTCGAACAAGCTCGTAAACGCCCCATTTTCCGCCCGCTCCGCCACAAGCGCACGGATAAAGCCCCAGCCAATGTTCTTCACCGCCACAAGCCCAAATCGAATCCCATCCCCCGACACGGTAAAGTCCGCGTCCGAGACATTCACGTCAGGGGGTAACAGCCGGATGCCCATCTCACGGCACTCAGCCGTATACTCCGCCACTTTTGCAGAGCTGTCCAATACACTGGTCAACAGTGCCGCCATATACGCCTTGGGGTAATGGCACTTGAGATAGGCCGTCTGAAAACTAATCACCGCATAGGCTACAGCATGCGCCTTGTTGAAGGCGTAGTTTGCAAAGGCAAAGATATCATCATAAATCTCCGCCGCCACTGAGGCCGGCACACCGTTCGACACCGCCCCCGCAATCCCCCGTGCAGGGTCGCCGTTTATGAAAGCCTGTCGCTCCCGCTCGATCTCATCCTGCTTCTTCTTACTCATCGCCCGACGAATCATGTCCGCCTGCCCCAGGGTGAACCCTGCAAGCTCACGGAAAATCCGAATCACCTGCTCCTGATAGACGATACAGCCATATGTAATCTCCAAAATCTCTCGCAGAGAATCATGCTTGTAAGTAATCTTCGAAGGATCATGCTTCGAGGCAATAAATCGCGGAATCGAATCCATCGGCCCCGGTCGATACAGGGCGATGATTGCGGTCACATCCTCAATGCTATGCGGGCGCAAGCCCGTGCAAACTCCCGTAATCCCTGTCGATTCCATCTGGAACACCCCGGCAGTCTTCCCCGCCGCAAGCATGGAGAATGTCGCCGTATCGGTGTCATCAATCCCCGCAAGGTCAAAGTCAGGCTCCGTCTTCTGAATAATCGCAAGCGCCGCCCGAACAACCGTCAAGTTCCGAAGCCCCAGAAAGTCCATCTTCAACAACCCAAGTTCCTCCAACGTAGTCATGGAGTACTGGCAGACGATGGCCTCATCATTTCTCGCAAGCGGCACGTATTCATACAGCGGATTCTTGGTAATCACCACCCCCGCCGCATGGGTCGAGGCATGTCGCGGCAATCCCTCAAGCGCCCGCGCTGTGTCGATGAGATTGCGCATTTGCGGGTTGCCGTCATACATATCTTTTAGCGGCTTCGATGCCCGCAACGCCTCATCCAGCTTGATGTTCAGCGTCTGCGGTACAGCCTTTGCGGCCATGTCCGCCTCGGCATAGCTGATGCCAAGCGCGCGCGCAACGTCCCGAATCGCACCCCGTGCGGCCATGGTGCCAAACGTAACAATCTGCGCCACATGGTCACTGCCGTATTTGCGGTTCACATAGTCAATGACCTCACCCCGCCGCAAAACACAGAAGNCAATATCAATATCAGGCATACTAACCCGCTCCGGATTCAGAAACCGCTCAAAAAACAGACCATACCGAATCGGNTCAACATCCGTGATCCCAAGGCAATACGACACCACACTACCCGCCGCGCTACCGCGCCCGGGCCCCACAGAGATATCCTGACTCCGCGCATACGCAATAAAATCAGCCACGATGAGAAAATAGTCCTCAAAGCCCATTTTCTCAATCATAGAAAGCTCTCTCAAAAGCTGATCTCGAACATCATCTTGCCCCGCCTCATACCGCGTGGCAAATCCCGCCTCACAAAGATGCCGCAAATAGGCAACCGAATCCGTCCATCCATCAGGCAAGCTGAATACAGGCAAGTGATACGCCCCAAACTGAAATGCAAAGTTGCACTGGTCCGCAATCACCATTGCGTTTTCAATCGCCTCCGAACACGCAGGAAATAGCGCCTGCATCTCCGACTCGCTTTTCAGATAAAACTCCTCAGACCCAAACCGCATCCGATCAGGATCATTCACGGTCTTCCCTGTCTGAATACAAAGCAGAACATCATGCAACGCCGCGTCCTGTTTCGTAAGATAATGTGCATCATTTGTTGCAACAAGCGGGATTTCCGTCTCCTGCGAAAGACGGATGAGCGCCTCATTCACGCCCCGCTGTTCCGCCAAACTGTGATCCTGTAGCTCCAGATAATAGTTCCCCGCACCAAACAACGCGTGATACCGAAGCGCAACCGCCCGCGCCGCGTCATAATCCCCCTCCAAAAGCCGCCGCGAAACCTCCCCGCCCAAACAGGCAGACAGGCAAATCAAACCCTCAGAATGCGACTGAAGCAACGACCAATCAATCCGCGGACGGCTATAAAACCCCTCCGTATACCCCGCACTGACCAGATAGCAAAGATTCCGATACCCGACATCATCCTTGCAAAGCAACACCAGGTGATACGGCTTGCTCGCACCCGGTTCACGATCCAGCCGACTGCCGGGCGCAACATAAACCTCACACCCGATGATGGGCTTGATGCCCGCCTTCACGCAGGACTTATAAAACGCAACCGCGCCATACATGTTGCCATGATCTGTAATTGCAAGCGCTGTCTGCCCCATTTCTTTGGCTCTTTGCGGCAGATCTCCAATGCGGCAAGCCCCGTCTAACAGGGAGTACTCGGTATGTACATGCAAATGTGCAAATGCCATGCTAACTCCTCTCTCAACAGGTCAAACTCAAAGACGACAATCTCACCTCACGAAAGCGTAGAAAGTTCCAAAAGTTTCCGCAACCGATGGCTCATACAGGACTTGGTGACAGGCGGGTCCGCAAGCTCTGCAAGCTCTGCCAAACTGGCCTCGGGATTCACAATCCGAAGCAGTGCCGTCTGCTGCAACTTGTCCGACAAGCTTTCAAGACCCGCTCCCAGCTCAATCCGCCGAATCGCCGCAAGTTGCGCCTGGGAAGCCTCCACACTCTTTTCTACATTGGCGGTGTCGCAGTTGACCTTCCGCTGAATGCTATTTTTCATATGCCGCTCCACCTTAGCCGTCATGTAAGCCATGGCAGAGCCCGTCGCACCAATCGTAGTAAGTAAATCCTCAATCGCGCCCGATTGCTTAAAATAGATGGCATATTTCCGCCGCCGAACCGTCTCCCGCGGGGCAAAGTTCATATCCCGCAGAATCGAAAACAAGCCGGCCGATACGCTTTTGTGCGCCGTGACAAGCTCCAAATGATACCCCTTTGCAGGATCTGTAATCGAACCGCCCGCCAAAAACACGCCGCGAACAAAACTTGTAGAACAGCACGCTTCTTCCAAAATCCCAAAATTAATGGAGTGAGAAATATGGGTATTCCGATCATAGCCCACCACACCAAAAATCCGCTGAAGCGACGCAGACTCCGCAATCACATAAGACCCCTTCATAACCCCCTCAGACGGCATCTTATCAAGCGAAACCCCAAAGCCCCGCTGTAATAAATCCGCAAATCGCGCCCCAACGTCAGGCCGCTCTGTAATCAGCCGAATTTCACGCGGGTTAAAGGTGCTTGCATAAAGGAGCATGCCGTACCCCTCCGCCACAGCGCAACAGCGTTTCGGAAGGTTTAGCCGAGCAAGTTCCGATTTCACATCAGCCGAAAAACTCATGAAAGGCCCCTTTTCTTACAATAGCTTCTTTTCCAAATCCCGGTTCACCTGCTCCACCGCATAGCCAAGTCCCGCAATAAACTCCGTCAGCGCAAACGCCAAAGCCACGCTCCGATGCCGCCCACCTGTACAGCCGATCGAAATGGTGAGCGAGGGCTTCCCTTCTTCCACGTAAAGCGGCAATAGAAATTCAACCATTTCCTCCAAATGCCGCATAAACACGCCCGCCTGCGGATGCGAAAATATAAACTCACGCACAGGCCCGTCCAGACCCGTCCGGGGGCGAAGCGCCTCGACATAATAAGGGTTCGGCAAATAACGCACATCAAAAACCAGGTCAGAGTCCATCGGAATCCCATGCTTAAACCCAAACGCCATCACATTGACATAGATGGGCTTGTCTCGCCCTTCCGCCACGGTGAACAGTTGCACCAATTTCCGCCGCAACTGCCCAAGCGTCAGCCCTGTGGTGTCCAGGATAACGTCCGCCCGCTCCCGCACAGGCAATAGCAGCAGTTTTTCCTGCCTGATCGCCTCTTCCAAGCTCCGCCCGCCGGGGTCCAG
>JGI990J12352_1000183_pt1 | contig 14711 bp, 12 predicted proteins | sample Intmic4MA4BA4MSA_FD_12352 | JGI IMG/M metagenome (IMG submission 12352) | reverse complement strand
GGATTTGACCTTTGACCTTTGATGATGAGAAAAAGTTCATTAAGGCTCGACCTAAGTTACCCGCGCCAATTAAAATACATTTTTGCGTGTGTTGAATTTTAAGAACTTGTTCAAAAGCTTCTAAGACAAAATCAATTTTATAACCATATCCTTGCCGTCCAAGCTCACCTAAGTAAGAAAAATCTTTTCTGATTGTTGCTGATTCAATGCCCATTTTGACGCTTAATTCTCGCGATTGAATCTTAATAACTCCAGATTGCTTTAAATCAAGGAAACATCGATGATAAAGAGCTAATCTTTTTAGTGTTGATTTTGGTATACGTTGCATGGGAAATTCCACCTTTCTTGCTAAAATAATTGTGTATATGTATATGATAACACAATCTCATCAAATTTTCAAATTTATATAATCTTTTCTTCAAAAAAACTTACATCTTCACGAAAAATAGTCGTACTTCGTTTAATTGTCAAGCCTTCAACGTAAGATCGTAAAACAAGTCCTAGCATAATCATGCTAGATAAAACCGAACTACCACCATGGCTGATAAACGGTAGCGTGACTCCAGTAATCGGCAAGATTCCTAAAGTCATACTAATATTCCAAAACTGTTGCGTCATTAACGACGCAAAAATCCCAACGCAAAGGTGTGAATTGTAATGATCACGGTTTAAAACCGCAGTATTTAAGATTGAGAAGTTAAACAATAAGCAAACACTAACAACAACAACCGATCCAATCAAGCCAAAATCCATGCCGATAACCGCAAAGATAAAGTCTGTATGCGCTTCTGGGAAAAAGGAGGCGTGACTTTGAAAACCATGACCGAAAATTCCACCAGTTCCCATGCCTTGCAGTCCAAACGCCAACTGCCTGCCATGATTTAAAATTGTTCCAAAGGGGTCAGTCCAACCATAAATGCGGTTTAGTTGGTGAGGACTCAAATCAAGGGCATCAAGTAAAATTTCGGGATTGTTAATGATGAGATTAATAAGTGTATAGGCAATCACGATGCCCACACCACCAATGACGATGATATAAGTCCATTTAATTCCAGCAGTAATTAGCATAAATGCCGTTGTTAGTAAAATTAAAATGGCAATCCCAGTATCAGGCTGTGGATAAATTAAGGCGAGCGGCGGCGCAATCACGGCTAAGGATTTGATAATTAACCAAAGATCAGTTTGAAAAGTTCGTTTTTCATGCAAAACTTTTTCATTATGTTTTTGAATAACATCAGCAATTACAAGAATCAAAGCAATTCGCATAAATTCCGAAGGTTGAAACTGAAATTCGATTCCTGGAATCAAAATCCAGCGAGTGGCACCATTTATATTGGGGATTAACGCGGATTCACCAATGAAAAAGATTAGTAATAACAAGCTTAAGAAAATAAGATAGATCCCCCAGCGCAAAAACCGAATCCACTTCATCTCAAAAAGTAACACGCAAAAAGTTGCTACCAAACCAACACCGAAGAAGGCAATTTGCCGAAAAACAAAGTTTCGTCCTGGAAATTGAACCCACGCTAGTGGTGTCGCCGAGGCAATGGCAATTAAACTAATTGCGACAAATAAGACAAAATAGATGAGCATGGGGGTATAAAACACGGGGGTTAATGATTTTAATTTTTCTTTCATACAATTCTTACTCCATGTGTAAAATTTCCGCTTAACTATAGTATACCACACTTTTTGAAAAAATATAGCTCTTTTTGCATGTTATTAGCTTTTATAGTAAAAAAAATTATTAAAAGGCTGCCATTCACCGCTTTGATGCCCGCAAACAGCTAAAATTTGTCTTTTTACAGCAAGATTGCTGACAACTTGTCTGAGCGGTCTCACAAGTTACTTTTTGTTTTGCCAGGAAATTTTACGCTTTACTGTTGAAATAACCACCATTTGCGAGTATCAACAAGCTCACCACAATCAAAAAATTAGCCATTATTAAGCATCACCAACAAAAAATAGGGGAGTTGTTCCTGCGAATGCAAATCCGAGCCAAGTACTTCGAAAAGTTGGAAAATTAAAAAATTTGATGCGCATAAATGTGTTTTAAACTTCTTTTTTCAACCCGAACATAGTATAATCATCTGTGAATAAGGTGGAAAAAGCCCCAAAAAAGGAGTGAAAGCGACGAATTCGCTAATTTAACGATGGCTGATTATGGCAGCCACGAAATCATTCACCGCGAAACTGACAAAGTTGACAAAATACAGAAAGAACATAGCAAATACTTGGAGGGAACGTAACAATACACTGCTTAGCAGCTGGAGTAATCGTCTAAAAGCATTAAAAGAGAATCCTCAATATGGTACCCAAAATTATGCACCGACAAAGAAGAAACAATGGGAATGGCCAGACGACCCGGCAGACTATGCTGCTTTCAAAAGGGTAGGGAAAGAAGAAAGAAAACATCCGACACATCAACAGCCGAAGTGCAATGATAACGAATGAAACTAACAAAACCAAGCAACAACTAACCTTGGTAATCCATCAAAGTTCGTCAAAAAATCGCCAATTAACACAAAGAAGTTAGAAATTTTGCGCTAACTTCTTTTCTTTTCGCCAAAAATCGTGTATAATTTACTTACACCAAACACAACCAGCAAACTAAAATTGGAGTTGAGGCAAGTGGTAAAAAAAATTAATACAGCCAAACAAACAGCATCACTAATGCACAACAAAACCGATCGATTGGTGATTATATGTACCTAAAAAGAATCGAAGCCATCGGCTTTAAATCCTTTGCAACCAAAACCGTCATCAGCTTTGACAAAGGGCTAACCGCCATCGTTGGCCCAAATGGTAGCGGTAAAAGCAACGTTTCGGATTCAATTAGATTTGTTTTGGGTGAACAGTCAGTTAAATCGCTTCGTGGTGGAAAAATGGAAGACATTATCTTTGCTGGAACTGATCATAAAAAAGCGCTCAACATTGCCGAGGTTACCATTGTCCTAGATAACCAAGCGCGCAAACTACCGCTTGACTTTAGCGAAGTTAGCATTACTAGAAGGGTTTACCGCTCGGGCGGCGGCGAATATTTAATCAATGGCGAAAAAACGCGCCTTAAAGATGTCACCGATTTAATCATGGATTCTGGCATCGGCCATGATTCCTTATCAATGATTTCCCAAGATCAAGTCAAGCAAGTAATCGAAGGCAAACCCGAAGAACGGCGCCTTATTCTCGAAGAATCAGCCGGCATTTTAAAATACAAAAACCGCAAAAAAGAAGCCGTGCGTAAACTAGAACACACCAACGAAAATCTCCGGCGGGTTAGCGATATTACCGCTGAATTAGAAAATCAAATCGGGCCACTGCAAAGCCAAGCTAAACAAGCCCGCGAATACCAAGCAATTAAAACCGAGCTGGCTGACTTAGAAATTCGCGTACTTGCTTATGACATTAAGATTGATGCCGATAACCTCACCCAACTAAAAAAAGAAAACGCCGATCTGACGGTTGAAATGCTTGAATTAACCAAACAGACCCAAGCGGGCGACATAGAGCAAACCGAACTAACTAAAGCGCACAACGACCTGACTCACTTAGTCCAAGACTTGCAATTTGAATTGACAAATCATGCGGAAAACGTGCAAAAAAAGCGTGGCGAAGCCGAGCTAATCAAAGAGCGAATCGCCAACGCTGCTAGCAATCAATCCCAACTAGCAGGGCGGCAAGCCGAACTAAAAAGCAACCTTACAACCTTGCAAGCGCAACTAGAGGCTACCAAAACCAAATCGCAAGAAGCTAGCATCGCTTTATACGCTAAAAAGCAAGCCGATAAAAAAACCTACCACGCTAACCACATTGCGCCACTTGAAGAGCAACTACATCAAGCCAACAAAAATTATCACCAAGCTAGTCAAACCTTAGCCAGTGCGCAAGCAAAACTCGCTAGCATTAATGATGAAAGCCAACAAACCACTTACCAGCTAGCAACTGCCAAGTCCCAACTCGGATTTTTACTTGACGCAAAAAGAGACTTTGCCGGCTTTAGCGAAGGTGCTAAACAAGTTTTACGGGCTTGTCAAGCGGGCAAGCTCACGGGGATTGAAGGCGCAATGGCCGCGCTAGTTAGCGTGCCAAGCGCTTACGAAACGGCATTTGATGTTATTCTTGGACCAATTGCGCACCAAATCGTTACTCAAAACGACAGCTTTGCGCGCGCTGCCATTAAATACCTAAAAGAAAATCGTTATGGTCGGGCAACCTTCTTACCAATGAACATTATCAAAACGCGCCGACTGGCGCCGAACTTGCTAAATAAAGCGAAAAGCGTCGAAGGTTTTATTGCGCTTGCTAGCGATGCCTTAACTTTCGACTTGAAATATACGCAAATTATTGAAAATCTGGTCGGGCGGGTTGTGATTGCTAGTGATTTAACAGTTGCTAATCAAATGGCAAAAATTACCGCCCATCAATTTCGAATTGTCACCTTAGATGGCGATGTGATTAATCCTGGTGGCTCGATGACTGGCGGGCGCGTCGTGCAAAATAGCTCCTCTGTCCTAAAACAAAATCAGCAAATTACCAAACAACAAGCCTTAATTACGACCCTTGAAGCGACCGTGCTAGACTTAGAGGCCAACAAACAACAATTGCAACCAAAAATCGCCAACTGGCAAGCCAAAGAACAAGAAGCTAATCAACTAGTCCAAGAGCTGAAACAGCAGCTAACGCAAGCAAATGAAGCCAGCTTGAAAACGAGCTACGAGTTAAAAATTGAAGTTGCGACTCTTGAGGCTAATCTGCAAAGCCAAATGAATGAAGTTAACCGCCTCAACTTTGAAACCGAACGTGTGCAAAACGAAATAACAGCAATGGACCAAACTTTTGTCACCGGCGATGAAACCCAGTTGCAACTGCAGGCTGCGCTAACTAAAATTGAAACTGAAATTGTCCAATCTGATGATGAAAAAACAAACATTACCACAACAATCCGCGATCATCGAACCCAATTAGTTGCGGTAACCGCTAAACTTAAAGAACTAGAAAACCAAACTCGCGAAGCGCGCCGAATGATTAATGAAGTTAATGGCGCGTTAAACCAACTTTCCGGAGCGATTGGTAAACTGGATGTCAAAATTGAAATTGCCATTAGCAAACTCGAAGGTGAACACGAAATGACCTTTGATCATGCGGTGCAAAACTTCCCCCTTAACCAAGATGTGGCGCGCGCGAAAAGTGAACTACAAACGTTAAATCAACAACTATCGCGTTTTGGTACTGTTAACCTTGGCGCCATTGAAGAATACGAACGCGTTAAAGAGCGCTACGACTTTTTGATGAGCGAAAGTGATGATTTAAAACTAGCTGCTAATAATATTCAAGCTTCGATTAACGAAATGGATGTTGAAATGGTCACAAAATTTAAAGCAACTTTTGACTTAGTTCGGACGCATTATATCGCAACTTTTATTGAGCTATTTGGCGGTGGGCAAGCTGATTTAACCTTAACCCAACCGAGCGATTTGTTAAATACAGGAGTTGAAATTATCGCTAGACCGCCAGGGACAAAGCTGGGAACGTCAACCTTATTATCTGGTGGTCAAAAAGCTTTAACTTCAATTGCGATGTTGTTTGCCATTTTAAAAGTTCGCACCATTCCTTTTTGTATTTTAGATGAAGTCGAAGCTGCTCTTGATGAGGCGAATGTTGCCCGCTATGCAAAATATTTAAAACACTTTAGTGACCAAACTCAATTTATCGTGATTACCCACCGGCGAGGCACCATGGAAGAGGCTGATATTTTGTACGGCGTCACCATGCAAGAGCGAGGCGTCACTTCAATGGTTTCGGTTAGAATGGATGCGGTTGATAATTATCTTGACCAATAATACATGACTTGCCCAATTTTTAAAACCCAAAACCTGCTGGAAACGGTAATGATTTGGGTTTTTTGAAATTGTTATCCAAAAATTCTAAGCCGCAAGTAGCGCAACCGGTAGCCTGCAAATTGCTGTTACCATAAAATGAAAAACTGATGGCGATGCTAAGCAAGCACTTGATAAAAAAATAACTTACATTTATGGTAAAAAATCGTTGAAATTTATACGAATTTGTGGTATTATGGAAGCTGAACAATTAGCGAATTTTGCAAGCGATTCGCCATGATGCCACCAAGCGTGATTGTTCAGCTTGCTAAAATTCCGGGGGACGTTATATTTGTGAGGTAGATCAGATGGATTTGTTTACAACGCAACAACTGCAAAGGCTAAACGATTTAGAATTAACAATCTATAAATATGTACTCCAAAATATGGATAAAATTAACCAAATGCGGATTCGTGATTTAGCAGGCGAGCTACACTGCTCAACGACAACGATTTTACGCTTTTGTCGCAAGCTTGATTGCAACGGTTACGCTGAATTTAAACTACGGCTGAAAATCTTGCAAAATGAAGTTGCCGCTGATCTTTTTAGTGACGATGACGAAAATGCCACTTTGCAATATTTTCGCAACAAAAATCCCCAAGTAAACGACCAAATTGACGTAGCAGCAAGCTTAATTGCGCGGGCTAGTCAAGTAATTCTCATGGGCATGGGAACTTCGGGAATTATGGCAAAATTTGGCGCTAGATACTTATCTAACATGGGGAAACTAGTTCATTATGTTGATGATCCGTTTTATCCAGTTCCTGATGAGGTTCACCAAGATTTTGTCATTATTATCATCTCAACCTCTGGCGAAACTAAAGAAATGATCGACAAAATTAACCGCTTTAAAGCCTTAAATGCCACAACCATTGCCATTACCAATTCAGCAAGTAGCACCATGGCCAAAATATCAGATTGCTCACTAGCATACTACGTGCCCATTGAAAAAAAAGCGGATCAGCTTGGCGCTTGTGACATGACTACCCAAGTGCCCGTGGTTTACCTAATCGAAAAGCTCGGCAAAGCCGTTTACAAATTAATTAAAGCCGACCGTCAAACCAAATAATCCTTGCATTTGCAAGAAAAGGCAAGCCACGCCACGCCAACGCTTGGTGACGTAGCTTGCGGAAAATGCTAAAAAAGCCTGGCCAAGGCAAAATTTAAAAAAAATCGAGGTTAAAGCATGTACAATGAAAAATTAATCAACAACCCGCTCCAAACTAAAAGTGATGCCCAAGCTGCCTTAAGGGAACTTTTACGCCCGCTCGAAAACCATTTCGAAACCTCAAAATACGGCTTAAAATTTGATGATGGCGGGGCGATATACGCCGAAAAAACTAGAGAAATCGAAGCCTTGCTACGCCCTTTATGGGGAATTATTCCGTGTTTAGCTGGTGGTGGCGATTATGCTTTTTTGGGGCAATACATTGAAAAAATTAACCAAGGCGTTGACCCGAGCAGCCCGAGCTACTGGGGCGAAATTACCAGCATTGATCAAAAAATGGTAGAAATGGCCGTGTTAGCAACTGGCCTTTGCTTAGCAAAAGCCCAGCTGTGGGATGTGCTAACAACTTGCCAACAAGCCAATTTGCATAACTGGCTGATTAAAATTAACGACCATGATACTCCAGAGAATAACTGGCGTTTCTTTCGCATTCTCGTTAACGTTGGTTTTAAAAACTGTGGCGCGCCCTATAGCGAGGCGGCAATTGAGCGCGATTTAGCCGATATCAACTCCTATTATCTCGGAAATGGCTGGTATGCTGATGGCAAAACTGACCAGATTGATTACTACGTGCCCTTTGCAATCCATTTTTATTCCCTGATTTACGTCGCCACGGTCGGTGATGCTGACCCGGTTTACACCCCGCTATTTAAAGAACGAGCCCGTTTATTTGCCCAAGATTTTCAGAATTTTTTCGACATTAATGGCGTAGCTGTACCGTTTGGTCGGAGTATGATTTATCGTTTTGCTCAAGCTGCCTTTTGGGCAGCCCTTGCCTTAGCGGATGTCGAAGCCTTGCCGTGGGGCGAAATTAAATATCTTTGCTTGCAAAACTTGCGCCACTGGTTTAAGCAAAACATCTTTACCAAAACAGGCGAGCTAAACGTTGGCTATTACTATCGNAACCTGGTGATGGCGGAAGGTTACAACGCGTTTGGCTCACCTTACTGGGCGTTAAAAACTTTCGCTTTCTTAGCGATTCCTGATAAACATCCTTTTTGGCAAGCTGTTGCAACGCCCCCAAAGCCAACTAAACGCCAAACTATTCCCCAAGCCCGCACGATTATTTGTCGCAACGCTAACAATACCCAAATTCAAATGTTTCCGGTTGGTCAAAATTGTGGCTTTTTGCCAGCACACGCCCAAGCGAAATACGAAAAATTTGTCTACGCAAGCGCCTTTGGCTTTAGCGTGCCCAAAGGGGCAATTGGTCTTAGCCAAGGTGCCTTTGATTCAACGCTTGCCGTTAGCGAAGGCGATCAGTATTACCGGATGCGTTATGGTGTTTGCGCTTATGCGCTTAATGATGACTACTTAGTTTCTGTGTGGCAACCTTGGGATGATGTGACCATTAAAAGCTATATTATTCCGTTGATGCCGTGGCATGTTAGAATTCATCTTGTGAAAACTAAGCGCCAATTATCGCTAGCTGAAGGCGGCTTTTGCGTTGATGCCGAAGGCGACTCGAAGACGATAACGCTTGATGCTGGCATTGCTTATCAGCATCAAAACGGCCAGCTGAGTGGCGTTGTTAACTTGCATAGCTTTGCAGATGCTAAAGTTATTGCTTTGGAGCCAAATACTAGTTTATATTACGCTAGGACAATGTTGCCAACACTAACAGCAACAGTGGCGCCAGGCAGTTATCTATTTGCGAGTGCGATTGTTGGCGCGCTGGCGGTTGATGGTGATGTGTTACAAAAGCTACCAAGCTTAACAATTACCGATGCCGTTTTCAAAATTCAATACGGACAAACCACGATTAAGATTACCAAAGATGATGATGAGGTGAAAACAAATGCAAACAAATTTACAATGGGTTGATGAAGCAATTACCAAAATCCACGAAAAAATGGCGTGGGTCAGCGATAAAAATAAAGATAAAATCCCTTACACAACGGANGCTTCAGGAAGTTATGTTGACCAAACAGATCAGACGATTAACTGGGAATTTACCGGCGGTTTAGACTGGTGGACAAACGGCTTTTGGGGCGGCTTGATGTGGTTGTTATATCAAGGAACTGGCGATGAAAAATACGCCCAATATGCGAGAAATTCCCAAGCTAAACTAGAGCAAGTAATCGCGGACTTTTATGGAATTCATCATGATGTTGGTTTTATGTTTCATTTAACCGCTGGGATTAATTACCGACTAACTGGTGATCAAAAATCACGAAGAACCAATCTCCACGCTGCCAATCTCCTAGCTGGCCGTTTTAATCCAGCTGGCGGCTTTATTCGGGCGTGGAATAGCCAGCANCAAGATGAGCAAAATGATTTTAAAGGGCAAAATGACGTTCGCGGTTGGGCAATTATTGACTGCTTAATGAATTTATCATTGCTTTACTGGGCGTCAAAGGAAACCAAAGATGCGCGGTTTGAAAATGTGGCAATTTGTCATGCCAATACCGCGATAAAGCATTTTCTTCGCCAAGACGGTTCTGTAAAACATATTGTCGAATTTAATCACCAAACGGGGGAGTTTGTGACCAATTACGGCGGGCAAGGTTATGACAAGGATTCTTCATGGACTCGCGGGCAGGCGTGGGGTTTATACGGTTTTGTGATTAGCTATTTGCATACGAATAAGTCAACCTATTTAGAGGCGGCGCAAAAAATTGCGCAACATTGCTTGGCGAATTTAAGCGACGATGGTATTGTGCCGATTGATTTTAAACAACCGGCAACGCCTGAATGGGAAGACTCATGCGGTGCTTGTATTATGGCTTCAGGGTTCTTAGAACTTGCGCGTCAGACAACCGGGGCTTGCAGTCAAACTTATCACGAGGCGGCGGTGAAGCTTTTAAAAACAATTTATGAGACGCGTTGTGATTTTAGTCAAGCTAGTGATGCGCTGGTTTCAAATTGTTCAGCAGCTTATCATGATGCGACAGGGCGCCATATTAAGATGGTTTATGCGGATTACTTTTTCGTCGAGGCGATTTATAAATTAAAAGGTCTGGCTAGTTTTAATTGGTAGTTTTGGCGCTGGTGTTTATTCTAAAAAAATAAGCTGTTTTGCTAATACATCAAAGCGACATTGCGCGCCTAACGGAATTGAGATGTTGGGTGAAGTGTGCCCGGCAGCAACGTTATAAGCAATCGCTTTTTTGGTTGGTAATAAAACTTGCTTAACGGTTGCTAGCAGGCTTTGCCGGTGAGCGCCGTTAAAGTCGCCTAAAATAATGCCCGCGCATTCATCAAGCTTGCCGGCATAGCTTAGTTGCATTAATAAGCGATCAAGCGAGTAGTTGGCCTCATTAACTTCTTCCAAAAATAAAATTTTCCCTTTTGTGTCAATTTCGTAAGGGGTACCAATAGTTGAGGCAATGATTGATAAATTGCCACCAACGGTTCTGCCAGTTATTTGCTGTTTCTTATTACCCAAAAATGAGATGTGATCAAGGGTTAAAACATCACCATTTAAACAGGTGTTAATGAAGCTAGCGGTTGTCAGTTGCACGTTTTTAAGTAAGTCTTTCACCATCGGGCCGTGATAGGTAATTAGTTGATGTTGTTGGTTTAAGTAAATGTGGATATAGGTAATATCACTGTAGCCAATAAAGGGCTTTGGGTACTTGGCGAAATTGAAATCTTTAAGATAGGGCATGATGCGATTGCTACCGTAACCACCACGCATATTAATAATTGCGCCAATTTCATCATCAACAAAAAGCATTTTCAAATCAAGCGCCCGCTCGGCATCGTTTTCGCCAGCCAGGTAGCCTAGTTGTTTAAAACAACTAGGAGCAATTAAGACATCAAAGCCTAGNTGTTTTAAGTAATCCTCGCCACGTAGCAAAAGCCGTTGATCCAGCGGGCCAGCCAAGGCGACAATGCCAATTTTTTTACCGCTGGTAAATGGTGGTGGTTTAATCATCAACATCAACCCCCATTAGCGCTAAAGTACTCATGACTTGAATTAAAATACCGTGCCTAATTGCTGCTTCATCGACATCAAAATGCTGATTGTGTAGCGGGGCGACAATGCCTTTTTCCTGATTTGCCACCCCGAGGCGGTTATAGCTTGCTGGGCGCTTTTTGGCAAATTCCGCAAAGTCTTCAACGCCTAAACTGGCCTGTTCAAGGACGTGGACGGCTTTATCACCAAGGATGCGCCTTGCAACTTGCTCAACAACTGCCGTGGTTGCCGTATCGTTGATTAGCGCGTCATAACCAGGCTCAATAACTAGCTTAGCGGTGCCACCGAAGCCGTTTGCCGTTTGCGTTGTCACGGTTAATAGTTGTTGTTTTAGCAAGTGNCGCACTTTCGGATCAAGGGTTCTTAAGGTTCCTTGTAAGGTAACACAATCAGCAATGACATTATGNGCCCNTCCGCCCCAAATTTTGCCAAATGACAAGACTGCTGTTGCAAATGGTGANATTTGGCGACTGATTAGCGTTTGCAACGAGTTGACAAGATTACAAGCTAACACAATCGCGTCAACACTATCTTGTGGGGCGGCCGCGTGCGCTGACTTGCCATAAACTACTAATGTAATCGTATCACTTGCGGCGTAAGCATGCTGATATTTGATGCCAAACTCACCCACGGCAAGCTTCGGACAAACGTGCATGCCGATCACATGCGTAACATTTGGATTTTCAAGGGCGCCGGCAGCAATCAAAGTTTTCGCCCCGCCAACACTTTCTTCGGCTTGCTGAAAAAACAATTTCACACAACTAGATAAGTGCTGGCGTAACTGTTGCAACACGTAGGCAGCGCCGAGTAAAATTGTCATATGCACATCATGACCACAAGCGTGCATCACGCCGTTATTTACCGATTGATAGTTGTGATTGTTATTTTCTTGAATCGGTAGCGCATCAATATCCGCCCGCATGGCGATTGCTAAATTGTCATTTTTAGTGCCTGTAATCATGCCGATGATTGAGGTTTTATTTACGCGGGTTGTTGCGCTAATGCCCCATTCATGTAAATACTGCTCAATTTTAGTTGCGGTTGCAAATTCGGCGAGCCCTAATTCTGGATGTTGATGAAAATCTCTTCTAATTTGGACAAATCGAGGAAACTGTTCATCGACAAGCTTGCGTATCATCTTTTCTGAAATTGCCATGCTAATCCCCCTCAACAAACTCTGTAAAAAATTATATGCTTGGTGATGTATAAAAATGAAGATTAAATCCATACTGAGGACATAAGCTTTTTGGAGGGAAATCAATGAATAAGTTAACGAGCGACGAGATGATTGAGATGATTAACATTAAACTAGAAACAACAAAAGCAATTTGCAACAGCATTACCAGTTCAAATTTAGTAGATTTAAGCGATGACGCTAAGATTGAATTTGCCGATGTTATTGAATTGGTGGCGATTTTAATGCTTGAGGTTGCCAACGAATTTCCCGAGGAGTGGACGAGTGAAAAATTAACAGATATTTATCATCATAAGCTGCCAACATTGCTAAGCAGTGCAGAAAGGAAAAATATTAAAGCGATTATTATGGCGTATGTTGATTTTGTCGGCACCGCTTTGGAGTTGCCAAATTATCGCAAAATAAAAGAAAGTCTTGCTTCGTAAACACGGGCAAAGCTTTCTTTTTTTAAATGGCGAAAAATTTAAGGAGTGCTGAGCTCTTTTAACACGGCGTCAAAATTATTTAAGAAAAAATCGATGTCAGCTTCGGTAATTACCAGTGGCGGTTGTAGGGCGATGACGTTGCGATGTTCGCCGTTTTTACCAACTAGGATGCCCCGATCTTTTAACTTTTCTAAAATAAGATCAGTTTCGGCGGGGGCGGGGCGTTTTTGAGCGTGAACGAGTTCGATGCCAATCATTAGCCCAAGCCCACGAACGTCGCCAATCAGTGGGTATTTCAGTTGCAACCGTTGAAGTTCGGCTTTTAGTTTATCGCCAAGGAGTTGGGCTCGTTTTATCAGGTTGTGATCTTTGATATAGTCAAGTACGGCAATGCCAGCGGTTGCTGATACCGGATTGCCGCCGAGGGTTGAGGCTGATGGTTTCGTAAAGCTACTGGCTAGTTGATCAGTAGTTGCATAAGCCGCAATTGGTACGCCATTGCCTAAAGCTTTAGCCATGGTGATAATTTCGGGTGTGACACCAAAGTGTTCGATCGCAAACATTTTACCAGTGCGAGCAAAGCCGGTTTGGATTTCATCAATGATTAAGGGGATTTGGTATTTTTCGAGAACTTTTTTGAGGGCTTTGAAGTAGCCGTTTGGCGGGACGATGATGCCACCGTTGCCTTGGATTGGTTCGGCAATCATGGCGGCGACTTTGCCAGAGGTGTTTCTGGTAATTACCGTTTCAACGGCTTTGACGCAAGCAAATTCGCAAGTTTCGCGGGTTTTGCTAAACGGACAGCGATAACAGTACGGGTTAGGTGCAAAGTGGATTCCGCCAGATGGGGTTGCCGTCGTGCGCCACATGCCAATCCCGGTGGCACTCATTGTTAGTTGGGTTCTGCCGTGCAGTCCTAAGTCAAGGGCGATAAATTCGTGGTTGTTGGTGTGCAATTTGGCTAGCAACATGGCGCCTTCATTTGCTTCAGAACCTGTTGAGCAAAAAAATGTCCGCTTTAGCGCTTTTGGCATAACTTGGGCGAGTTTTTCAGCAAGGTTAACAACAGGCTCCGTTAAGTAAATTGAAGTGGTATGTTGCAACATTCGCATTTGCGCGATGGTTTTGTCTAAGATTTCAGGGTTGGTGTGACCACAATTCATGACGGACACGCCAGCGAAAAAGTCTAAATATCGCGTGGCTTCACTGTCGTATAAATACTGCATTTCACCACGCACTAGTTGCGGTGGCTTTTCGTAAAAGTGGTAGGAGCAAGGAATTTGATAAGTTGCTTTTTTTTTGATAATTTGAGCTGGTCCGATTGGTTGATTCATCTGCATTTTCCTTTCTTTTGTCATGGGTTAAATTTATCTTGACCCTTTATCGTAAGGCAAGCCTAAAGCCTTTGGCGAAGCAGTGTTTTTTGATGTGAAGGCTAGTAAGATTAAGGTGGCAACATAAGGCATCATGCGATAAAAATGAGCCGGTATTTCTAAGACGCGCAAGAAGTCAATCGCTGCATAGCTAGCGGCAATTGCTTGCATTAAGCCAAAGAAGAACGCGGCAATGACAATTTTTGCAGGATGCCAGCCACCGAAAATCAGCACGGCTAAAGCTAAAAAGCCATAACCGGAAACAGTGCCACTAAAAGCGGTTGAAATCGGAATAATCAAGATGACGCCGCCAATGCCGGCTAGGGCGCCAGAAAGGATGACACCGATATAACGCATCTTTGTTACGCTAACGCCAACAGCATCAATGGCTGCGGGATTTTCGCCACACGCTCGCAGGCGCAGGCCAAATTTAGTTTTATAAAGCACAAAGGTTGCAGTTGCTAAAATCGCAAAGCCTAAAAAAGTCAACAATCATCAGCGGAACCATAAAAAACATCGTGTGTTGAATAATAAAGTAAAACATATTCATCAGGCTTCCTCCTTTGTTTTGGTAAATTTATCATACTTACTTTTGGTAAATTTATCATACTTACTCATCAAAAATAGTTTTACTAGCGAAACAAAAGCACAAAAATAAATAATGATGGCAATAACAATTTCGACCAGCTCA
>JGI990J12352_1000182_pt1 | contig 14731 bp, 10 predicted proteins | sample Intmic4MA4BA4MSA_FD_12352 | JGI IMG/M metagenome (IMG submission 12352) | reverse complement strand
AAAAAAGGCATTAATGCCTGTCCTTACGCATTTATTTTTAGGTTGACTGCTTTTTTGACGGCTGATAAAATGATAAGAACATAGCAATGTGTGGAGAGTTTTGATTTAGACATCTTCTTTAAACAACTCCGAGTTTTTGACGGCTAGTTTGACGGCTCAAAAAAAAATNAGCAAAAATGCTGATTTCTGTAAATCATTTTGGTCATCTTATCGATTTTTGACGAATTTTTTGCAAATGCTATTGCTTTTACTGTCTTTTTCTGATAGAATTGTCCTCATTATTGTAATATTTCGTCATTTTTGTAGAATGACGAAAAAATTAAGGAGAGTTAATTATGTTTTTAGTAATTTCATTTATTTTGCTAGCCCCAGGCATGGTATCAGTGCGTATATTGTGGAACAAAAAAGCAATTGAATACCAAGATTATAGAATCATTATTGCTGACTATGTAATTTATTCATTTTTAATCCAAATGGCGGTATATGGGTTTATGTTTTTTACTAACCCATCGCGAACAGTTTCATTTATTCCAAATATAGATGCTATTAGCCATGTTTTATCTGCTGGTTTTGTCTTCAAATATTCATTTATGGCTCTAATATTAGCTTTGATTCTCCCCTTTTTTATATCACAGGTGATTAGCTTTTGTTCAAATACAAAAGCTATTGAAGGTGAATCAATCAACAAAAAATCAGTAGCTACCAATACACTACCCAAAAAAGGGAAGCAGCCATTAACTTTTAAAACTGTAGCACTATTTTTTTCGGTTATAGGAATTATATTTGTGACTTACTTAATCACTGACCGTAATACCCAAAGCACGGTTTCACAAGATTCATATGATATCCAAAAAGAAGACGATAGTGTAGTATTTAGAGATATAAACGCCCAAAGCACGGTTTCACAAGACTCGTATGACATCCCAAAAGAGGACGAAGGTGTAGTATTTAGAGATATACCAGTTCTTATTATTAATACACACGACGCTGTAATCGGTGATGATTTTATCAATACAACAATAACATTAGCTAATACAGGCAATGTCGAATTCGAATTTGAAGACGCATCGGCAGAAATCAGGTTACGTGGAAATACAACAAGAGGGCTCCCGAAAAGACCGTATCGATTAAGATTTGAAGAAAATACAAGTATGTTTGGAAGTAACGCTCACAGAAATTGGGTTTTATTAGCACATTATTGGGACACATCTAATCTTAAAAATTGGGGAGCATATACTTTAGCACAACAACTAGAACATCAATCTTTTGCTCCACTTGCAATTCATGTGGAAGTGTTCTTGAATGGAGAATTTCAAGGGCTGTATATGCTATCTGATCATATTGCAGCAGATGAAGGTAGAGTAGATGTAAGAACTGAAGAATTAAACGACGACGACTTAGCCTTTGCCATTGAATTAGATCATAATGAGAGATATGGTGTGATGGGTGAAGAAATATTTATGCTACCTAGTATGAATGATACCGCTAGGTATTTTAGTTTCAGATATCCAGATTCAGATGATATGACGCAAGAGCATTTCAATGCGATATATGAGTATGTAGCCGTCGTAAATGATTTGATATTCTCAAATAGTGATTTTGAATTGCTCAACACGCTAATAGATGTTGAGTCATTTATAGATTTTTACTTGTTGCAAGAATTTTTTGGACAAAAGGAGATAAACTGGAAAAGTGTTAATATGTATAAAGCTCAAGGTGGCAAAATGAGAATGGGACCTGTTTGGGATTTTGATTGGGCAGTTGGCAGAGGTCCGCAATACGATACTCTTGGTATTAGCAGTAGCTGGTTTTCTAGTGATAATTGGTTTAGGGGGTTAATGCAAAATCTTACATTTAATAGTATGGTACAACAGCGATGGGATGAAATCAGGGATAAATTTGAGATGCATATCGTTACAATGGCTGAAAAAAGTGTTGTGATTAGAGAAGCTACACTGCGCGATCAAAAACTGTGGCATAGTGAAAAGGAAACTCTGTTGTTTCAAGCTAGCGTTCAGACTGTCTCAGTAATTGATTTTCTATCAAATAGAATTATAATAATGGACAGTTTAATTGAAAACTTACCAACCCAAAATGTAGAAATGGAATAACAATAAAAAGCGAGGAAATTATTTCTAACCTCGCTTTTTATTATGACGTTTCAACTTTTCACTTAAACGCTTTGCTAATTTCTGGTTTTAGCAAAAACAGCAAAACTTTACCTTTAAATCAACAATCGTTTCGGATTTTTTTGGACTGTAAAAACGATTGGCACAACCGTAGCAACTAACACAACGCCAAGACCGAAGGCGTAAAATAAAGCAATTGATTTCCGTTCAAGGGAGATTTCGTAATTTGCAAGCATTTCCTCATGTGATAGCTCAAAGCGATAACCAAAAGATTCTAGCTGATGTTGGGCTTCTAAATCAAGGAAGGCGCTTTGTTCTTGTATGAGATTTTGTTGCAACATTGTTTGCGACAATTCATTGGCAAAAACGTTGCCAGCAAAGAGCGCCAAAGTCATTCCCAGAACTGCTAGCGGCACTAGTTCTAAAATCATTTGACTAATAATTTTCCGTTTATTTTCACCTAGCGCCAAATAGATGCCAATTTCATGCTTTCGGTCGTGCAAGAAAAGTAAAACTAACAGTGCCGTTAGGATTAAGGTGGCGCCAGTCGCCACCAAGAAAATCAAATCAGCAACATCCGCAACATTAACCATCGCAGCGGAGATATCACGAAATCCCGATGAAAAATCGGCTGCCAGCCAGTCACCAGGTAAATTTTGAACCGCTTGCGAAAATTCAGCAAATTCCAAAAGGTCATTAAGAATAAAGAAATTCTGAAAAAAGATTTCATCAGGCTCCATTTCCCCTTGCATTCTAACATTAAACATTTTTTCGGCAAGAACATTTGGCACAAATATCCGGTGATGCATACGATATTGCACTCGGTCTAATTGAAAAGCCTCATCAAAGGTGGCATCATCGGGCAGTATTGGAAAAAGCGGGTCAAAAATTCCGACAACTTCTAAGGAGAAATTTTCGATAAATAATGGCGGTGCGTCGTGATCGATTGTCCGACTACCATCAGCTAGTTCAAGATAATCCGAAACAATCACCTGCACATCGAAAATATCACCAACTTCAAGCCCATTTGCCTGTGCTAATCCAGTGGCAATCACCGCAGGATTAGCCATTGCCTCAGCAATTAGCTCACTTTCATCAAAACCACGACCGCTTACAAGATTAAGAAAACCCTCGCGTATTTCCAGAAATTCAGGATTGCTAACCCCTTCAACCATTAAATGCACGCCCATTTCTTCACTATAATCCCAACTCATCGGCGAGGCCATAAAATCAGGATTATCCCACGGATTAAGCCCCTCGGCACTAACACCCCAGCGCATATCAATGGCGTAATCAAAAGTTCTAACTTGCGGCAGGGCGCCAACTTCACGAATAACATCAGGTGATAAAACCGCAAACGCAACTTCTTCGTTAACAACTTCGGCATCTTGCACAATTGTTGAAACCGCTGGCATCAAATTTCTTAAATTTTGGTCGGTATTAATAATCGCTTGCCTCACAAAAATTGAACCCGCTGAAAGCATACTTAAAATCACAATAAGCAAGAAGAAAATCCCTGATTTAACTGGTTGACGACAAATACTAATCAAACTGCGTTTTAAAAATCCCATTTTTACCAAAACTCCTCTATTGCAATAAATTCAACAATAAGTCATAGCTGCCCTACTCGTGGCTTCGCTCCAAAATCCCAGCTGATTCATAGAAGCCATCTCATTAACTCGGCGTCAAGAAAGCGCATTTTCNCTAAAGTTAAAATTTCACCCAAAAACACCNCCTTACTCAGCATTTTCGCAAGCTTCACTCTTCAGCTGTAATAGCTCTGNAGCGGTGAATTGGTAGCTTTTCATGCAAAAATGGCAAATTGTTTCCGCNCCGTTATCCTTGTGAATCATTTCNTCAAGTTCAGCATTTCCTAAAGAAGCTAACCCCGTTGCAAATTTTTCATGACTGCAATTGCATTCAAANGCCAGTGGCATCGTTTCCAAAACTTTAAAATTAGCCTCGCCAACTAGCTTCGCAACTAGCTCCTCTGGAGTTAAATTAGCTGCAATTAGCTCGGAAACCGCGCCAACCTCGGCAAGCGCTTGTTCAACCCGACTAATCGTTGCCTCGCTTGCACCTGGCATTACCTGAATAATAAAACCACCAGCTGCTAAAATTTCTTGGTCTTCGCTAACGCCAACACCGACGCCAACAGCGGCAGGAATTTGCTCAGATTTGGTAAAATAATAAGTAAAATCATCACCAATTTCCCCTGTTTGGAGTGGCACTTGACCAGTAAAATAATCTTTTAAGCCTAAATCTTTAGTTACATATAAATCGCCTTGCGTGCCGACTGCCATCCCAACATTTAATTTACCACTATCAAATTGCAAATGCACTCGTGGGTTAGTTACATAACCACGAACTTGACCGTGGGCATTCGCATCAGCAATCACCAAACCAAGCGGGCCATTACCATTAATTCTAACTGTTACGGTTTCCCGACCCTTGAGCATGCCTCCCATCATTACCGTTACCGTTAACACCCTACCAAGGGCTGCAATGGCCGTTGGATAAGCATTGATGTTTTCATTTGCCACACTTACTAACTTTGTCGTTGTAGCTGCGTAAACTCGCAACTCACCATTAAAAGCTAAAGTTTTTACTAAATAATCCGAATTTTTCCTCATTTTCTTCATCAACCACCTAAAAATATTTAACAGCGAACCCATTTATTTAACTTGCTTAAGCTAAACGCCAAGGCATAGCGACCTTGGCGTTTAAGGGTTAGCTTGACGAATCAGTTTCAAGAAGTTCGTCAGTAGCCTGCATTTTCTCATTAAGCGATGCCTTCATCTGCTCAAGCGCTGATTGAAGCACATCGATATCAATCTCGCCACGTTTGCTTTCGGTCTGACTAGCAACACTATTTTTTCCGTAGTCAGTTTCCTCAAGACGACCTTTTTCATTTAACTCATCAATTTGTTCTTTCGTTAGCGTTTCTTCAACTAACAACGTTTCCGCAATTAATGATACCAGTTCGTTATGCGTCGTTAATAAAACTCTGGCTCGCTCGTAGCATTCATTAATAATTTCGGCGACCGCTTCATCAATTTTCAGCGCAATACTGTTTGAAAAGTTTTTCGTTGGCTGACTGTAATCACGCCCTAAAAAGACATTGCCATCACGTTGTTCAAATTGAATTGGACCAAGTTCACTCATGCCATACTCGGTAACCATTGAGCGCGCAATCCGCGCTACCGACTGAAAATCAGCGTAAGCGCCCGTTGTTACTTCACCAAAGGTGAGTTCTTCACTAACACGACCCGCTAAATAAACGGTAATACTATCAAGCAGCTCTTGCTTAGATTTGAGGAATTTTTCTTCCTCAGGCAATAACAGCGCGTAACCGCCGGCAGTTCCCCGCGGAATGATTGTTACTTTTTGGACAACTTCCGCATTATCAAGCTTCAAGCCAACAACGGCATGCCCCGCTTCATGATAAGCAATCGTTTTTCGCTCTTTTTCTGAATACACTTTTGATTTTTTCGCAGGACCCATTAACACGCGATCACTTGCCTCATCAATATCTGGCATTTCAATTTGCGTTCGGTCGGCTCTCGCTGTTAGTAAAGCAGCTTCATTTAGCAAATTCTCAATATCAGCGCCACTAAAACCGGGCGTTCTTCTTGCGATATCAGCTAGCTTAACATTCGAGGCGAGTTTTTTATTTCGGGCGTGAATCTTTAAAATTTCTTCGCGCCCTTTAACATCAGGAAGCCCAATAATTACTTTACGGTCAAAGCGACCAGGACGTAATAAAGCTGGATCTAAAACATCCGCTCGGTTCGTCGCCGCCATAATAACAATTCCAGAATTAGCGCCAAAACCATCCATCTCAATTAACAGTTGATTTAGCGTCTGCTCACGCTCATCATGACCGCCTCCCATGCCGGTTCCGCGTTGACGACCAACAGCATCAATCTCATCAATAAAGATAATACAAGGTGCGGTCTTTTTCGCAACTGCAAACATATCCCGAACCCTTGAAGCACCAACCCCGACAAACATCTCAACAAAATCCGAGCCGGAAATCGAATAAAACGGCACGCCAGCCTCACCAGCAACCGCCCGCGCTAACAAGGTTTTTCCCGTTCCTGGTGGTCCGGTTAACAGCACACCTTTGGGAATTCTAGCCCCCATATCTTCGTATTTTTTCGGATTTTTTAAAAAGTCAACAATTTCAACTAGCTCTTCTTTTTCTTCATCATTACCCGCAACATCCTTAAACGAAACGCCGTCGTGCTTAGAAAGTTGTGCTCGGTTGTTACCAAAATTAAACGCTTTATTATTGCCACGCTGCGCTGAGCGAAACATTGTAAACAAAGCAATAATCATCAACCCAGTAAATCCAGCCGTTAGCAAAAACGACCACGGTGTTGATGGCAGGGGCACTGCCGTTATTGAAGCATTATTTTGAAACATCAATCCGGTAATCGCCTCTACATGTGCACTAGTAAAAACGTGAACAAAAAATGGGGCTGGCTCAGCACCGTCAGTACGCTCGCCCGCAATGCGTGAAAGCGCATGATTGTGCTCACCCGTAATCGGCCTAATCGTTACCGATTCAACNTGACCACTAGCAACAAGAGCCGTAAATGTCGCTAAGTCAATTTCAAGTACTTCTTGTTGTTGATTATTGGTATTATTAACCAAAAACCCGAAAACACCAATCGCCATGACAAAAATTATAATGAATGGCATAATATTCCGTGGCCCCATCAACAACTGCGGATTATTTTCCCCGCCGTTTTTATTTTGATTCTTGTTCTGATGCTTATTTACCCAATTTTTGTTTTTATTATTATCCCTTGGATTTTTATTTTCCATTTTAAAATCAAACCCTCCATCCACTATTTCCAAATTTCTAACCACAAATCCTGATTGGACGTTGGTCGTTTTCTACACACAGGCGATTTTTTCAACCCTAAAACCCAAATCAGCTGATCATTAGCATCAACAATGATTGGCCAATTAGCCCGCTTATCAACCGGAACCTTTGCGTCAATCATGAGCTTTTTAACCGACGCATGCCCTTGTCGATTAGCAAGTTCAATTTTATCTCCTGTACGCCGATTTCGCACCCTTAACGGCATACATATACTATTATAACACAAATAAGTCCCTTGTGCTTCATTTTTTGCATTTTTTCTGTTATATTCTTGCTTAATAACTATTTTTTGACCATTAGGTAACAAATTATTAGTATTTAAGGGCAGTTCATACTCATAACTAGCAGCCGGAACTAACATTGTTGCCCGCCTAATTTTAATGCTATCATAAGATTTTTGCACAACCATTCCGCCGCCAACAGCAAACTTACCGCTAGCGGTGCCACTAACAAGAAAATCTCCTAGCCCCGACATTGCGCCTTTTGATATCTTTGGTAACAACCTTAAAATTAGGCGCCTTCTTAAACTAATATGAAGCGTTTGTAACCAAGAATTACTAAACCAATACCCCTGTTCATCAACCACAACATCCTTCATTAACTCATCAACTTGTTTTGCAAAATAAGCTTCGTCCGCTTGCAGTTTATCACTTAAATTTCTGACATGTTCTAAAACATCAGCACGCTCACGAGTCATCAGCGGAACAATTTGTTGCCGAATTCGATTACGCAAATAAATGTCCGATAAATTGCTTTCGTCTTCATTAAAGCAAATATCATGCTTGTTAGCGTATGCATAAAGCTCCATTTTTGACAAGGTAATTAGCGGGCGAATAATCATCAGCGACTCATCAATTTGCAAAGTGGGGCGAATCCCCGCTAAACTAGCAGGAAGCTCAGTTTTTAACAGCAAATCAATCACCGTTTCTAAATGATCGTTAGCATGATGCGCTGTTACGACTCGTTGCGCCCTGTGAAGCTTCGCAATTCGCGTTAAAAATTTATAGCGATAAGCCCTTGCATAAGCTTGAAAATTACCAGACTGATTTTGTGGCGGCAACCGGTCTTGTTCAAAGATAAAACCATAGCGCTTTGCTTGTTGCAAAACTAGCTTAAGATCTAGTGGTGATGTTTGCCGTTTAGCGTGATCAAGATGAGCGATGATGATGGTTAAGTCAAAGTCGTTTCTTAGGTGAGCAAACAGCTGCATCAACACCATCGAATCAACTCCGCCCGAAACAGCCAAGACGATTGTTGCGCCTTGGCTTATCATATCGTATTTCTTAATGGTTTCGATTACTTTAGCTTTCATACCTTATATTATATCACAAATTGTTAATTATGTATTAACAATTTGTAAATTTTCTGAAATTTTATCGCTTTCTAATCTTTTTATAGCTAGCAACAACGATCATCATATCATCATTTATTTTTCCATGGGCTTGCTTGATCGTATAATCAAGCAAATTTTGCGCCATGCTACTAACATTATCACTACAGCTTTGCATAATTTCAACTTCAAAGCTTTCACTTTCTTGATAAGCATCAACAACGCCATCACTACACATAATCAAAAGATCACCTGGAACTAAATCAACGCTTATTTGATCAATTTCCGCACCGTCAACGGCGCCAATTGGTAATCCTGACATTTCAATTTTGTGAATAGCATCACCGCGCCGCAAAAAAGTTGTTGTGGCGGCTTGTTTGTAAAAGTGAGCATGATGATTTTCTTTATCAATGACACATAAATCTAGGCTAAAGAAACGCTCATCCGCATTGCTTTGTTGTTTTAATTCGGCGATTACGCGGATAGCTTCGGTAACCGGAACGTCAAAGTTTAGCATACATTTTAGGACTTGTAAAGCCATTTGACTTTCTGTATGAGCAACTTCACCATTACCCATGCCGTCGCTAATTGCAATAATTGCGGTCCCGTTTTGGAAGTCATCGCACAAATAGTTGTCGCCAGAAATTTTGTTGCCGTGCTTGCCGACGTAAGCAACGCCGTGTTCGATTTTAAAATTTCGCGAAGAAGTGATTTCAAGTTTCATGGTTTTGTTTTTAATTTTATCAACGTTAATTTTTAGTGATTCTCTAAATTGCGCCTCAAGTTGGGCTTTGATTTGCCCGCTTAGTAATTCTGGGCTCGGTTTGTCGATTATCATGCTAAATTTAAGTAAGCGCGGATATAAACTTTTAATGCGAATGTCAGTGGTTTTAACGCCAATTTTTTCCATGCCGGTTTTAATCATTTCTAGTTGCGTTACGGTGTCATAACGATCATAAATCATTTCTGATAGCGTTTCGTTTAGACAAAGTGACAAGCCATTAAGAAGGGTTGCTGGTAAGACTTGCTTGTCATCGCCGACAAATTCGTTCATCGATTTAATGAGTTGTTGAAAGTTAACTAGTTGAATAAAAAATTGACTGAGCATATATTTGTTAAGATGTTCTTTTGCTGGTGCGATTTTAAGATTTTCTTGCTTTAGTGCCAAGGTGGCTTTGACTTTTTTTGAAAATTCCATTAGTTGATTCCTCCATTATTGCTACTATAATGATAGTATAACAGGCTTGGTGCTGATTATTTGTCGGATTGTAATGGGATTGTAAATTTTTAAGCTAAATCGCCTGACAAAAAAAAAGCCAGTGTTGCCTGCGTTGACAACCCTCACTTTTAGTTTTAATTTTCTGACAGCATTTACTGTTTTAGGCTAAGTGCTTTGCCCAGTTGTATAGACTGCGAATCAGCACGCCAGTTCCGCCTGCTGGTCCTAGTTCATGAGCTTTTTGGCGTTGATTATTTGTCGGATTGTAATGGGATTGTAAATTTTTAAGCTAAATCGCCTGACAAAAAAAAAGCCAGTGTTGCCTGCGTTGACAACTCTCACTTTTAGTTTTAATTTTTTGACAGCATTTACTGTTTTAGGCTAAGTGCTTTGCCCAGTTGTATAGACTGCGAATCAGCACGCCAGTTCCGCCTGCTGGTCCTAGTTCATGAGCTTTTTGGCGCTGGGCCGTTCCGGCAATATCAAGGTGAATCCACGGTGTCGCCTCCGTTACGAATTTTTTTAAGAAAGCGGCTGCGATAATTGCGCCAGGGCCGGTTGGTGCATTTTTTAGATCAGCAATTTCGCTGCTTTCTAGGAGCTTTTCTTCTGGTTCAAAAATTGGCAACTCCCAGATTGATTCGCCTGACTTGGTAGCAATTTTCAAAAAGTCTGCCAAAAAGGCGTCGTTGTTAGTAAATGCCCCGGTGGTATTTTCACCTAAGGCCCGCACAATCGCCGATGTTAAGGTTGCTACGTTAATGATTTGGGTAGCGCCTTGATTTTTCGCGTAGGTAATCGCATCAGCGAGAATTAATCGGCCTTCGGCATCGGTATTATTAACTTCAACTGTTGTTTTGTTTAGCATGGTGACAACATCGCCTGGTTTGATTGCGGTAGCGCTAATTACGTTGTCGGTGGCGGGAATTACTAAAATTACATTAACAGGCAGTTTCGCATAGACAATGGCATTAAAGGCGCCATACACAACAGCAGCACCTGCCATGTCGCCATGCATACCATACATTGCTGATTTAAGTGAGTAACCGCCTGTATCGTAAGTCAGCCCTTTACCAACTAACGCTAATATTTGATCACTTGCTTTAGCCCCCATATATTTAACGGTAATTAATTTGGGCGCTTCTGTTGAGCCTTGATTTACTCCTAAAATTCCTCCCATTCCTAGCTTTTTTAACTGACTCTTATCAAGAATTTCCGGTTTTAGTCCTTGCATATGCGCAAATTCAGCAACAATGTTCGCAAGGATGGTTGGTGTTAACTGGTTGGCTGGCATATTTTGTAAATCGCGGGCGGTACTCGTTGCAAAAGCTAGCGATTCGCCTTCGCTAAGCGCATCATGAATATGGTATTTGGATTTGATTTCAATTATTAATTCTTCATCAATTTTATCGACTTTATCGACAGTTTTAAGTGTATACGGGCGGTGAACCACTAAATGATAAGCCTCAGCAGTCGCAAAGGCGATTTCGGTGATGTTAATGTTACTTGGCAAAAATGTGTCAAGCAAGATGGTTGAATCATAATTTAACTTTTTGATAAGGTAACCGATTAGTTTTCGGTGTTGATTCACGTCATAGTCGGCTTCTTTGCCAAGCCCGACAATGATGATGGTGTCGTAATTTTGCCAGCTAGTTGTTAGCGTTGTGATTGTTTTGTACGCTTTTGTCTTAGCATGACTATTAGCAAATTTATCTAAAATACCATTTAGTTGTTCATCGATTTGACGATATGTTCCGGTTTTAAAGTCTTCAAATATTCCTACAATTGCTGATCGCATTTTTATCACTCCCTGAAAGATGTTGTTTAAGCTATGTTCCATTATACACTTTTTTTTTTTAATTGAACAGAGTTTTAGGTTAAAAATTCGGCCAGTAATTTTAAAAATCGATTTCATTTTGTGATTTCAACGCGCTACTGTTAAAATTTTTTTGACAGTTTGATTCTAAGCTTAACTTATTTTTCATAAGTTAGAATTGTATAGTTTGCTTTAAACTGGAGAAACTATTTTTTAAGGTAATATGTTATAATCGAGGTGCTTTAATGTTTAATGGACACAAAATTACATGTGAAAACCGACAATCTGTGCTTTATTTATTCACTCAACCATTTGATTGTAATGTGCATCTTGTTAAAGGGATTTTCGAGCATATTCACGAGGATGTCTTGCTTGACTGGACAGATGATTATTTAGACACTTACAATATTTCGTTTGTGGGTGATATTGTTAAAATTGTTGCTGATTCAACGATTGTAAGAAGCTTGAATTTTCCAATGTATCTGAAAAAAATAACACCAATTTCGCAAGCTAAAATACTAAAATTCATCACTTTACATGACAAATTGGACAAATCGGATAAAATGTGATATACTTTAAGTGTAGACTTAAATTGCCTCGTGCAGTTTCGGGTTCTACACTTAAATCATAATAAAACAAAGTGAGGTAAAATGATGAAAATATTAAAAAAAATAATGATGCTAACTTTAGCAGCTAGCTTATTGTTAAGTAGTCAAATCGCCGCATTAGCAACGATTGACGAGTTGTGGGGTGTCCCGTTTTTAGCGTATGGCGCCTCTTTGAGTGAAGCTGAGCTTGAGCAAATGCATACGCTTTTTGGTTTAGAAGCTGGTAATTTTGATTCAGCCGCAGTTGATGGCCATGATTTAGTTTATTTTTTGGGTCGTGGTAACCCAAATTCATCGATGTTATCTTCAGCATTAATCACCCATCGTGAAGCAGGAACCGGAGTTGAGGTTGAGATTTTAACGCCAAACAATATTACTCGCGTTACCGACACGCAATATGCTACTGCAATGATTACCGCTGGCGTTACTGATGCTTTAGTTCAAGTAGCATCACCGCAAATGGTAACAGGTGAGGCAGCGCTTGCCGGCATTTACAAAGCGTTTTCTGAACGTGGCGTTGAACTTGATGAAGCGCGCATGGCAGTCGCACAAGAGCAGCTAGAAATTACCTCTAACATCGCCGATTATCATGAAGATAATGACAATTTTGATTCAACAATTCTTGATCAAGCAGTTATTGAAATTCAAGGTTGGTTGGCTGATCATTATGAAGAAACTGGGCAGCTGGCAACACCTGAGGAAATTGAAAATATTATTAATGAAGTGCTAGAAAATAATAATTTAGATGGCATCATCACGCCGAATCAATTGCAAAATATTCTCGGCTTTGCTAGTCGGTTTCAATTGACCGATGCCATTAATTCACCAGAATTTCGTAATCAGCTTAACAGCTTAGCTGACCGCGTTGGCAATTTAATTAGCGATCTTAATCTCAATATTGATAATCTTGATCGGAGCACGTTGCGAACTTGGTGGGATAATGCCATTAACTGGCTAAGAGGTTTATTTAGCTAAAAAGCACAAAAAAATATCGCCACTGCCTTAAACAACAGTGGCGATATTTTTAATTTGGCAAACCACGCGATGAGGATAAATTAATTTCTTGTAGTTTTACGCCAAACAAATGAATGTGGTAAAATTACTTCTTTTTCTTCAACTTCTTCATCCTTATCCATTAGCTTGGTTAACAAGCGCATCGCAACCGCCCCGATATCATAAGTCGGAACTGCAACTGTGCTTAACTGTGGACGCGACATTAGCGCTGATTTAGAGTTCTGGAATCCAACAACTTCAAGATCATTTGGAACACTTAAACCAGAATCAATTGCTGCGTTCATAAAGCCAACCGCAATCGAATCACGAACTGCTAGCACCGCATTTGGCGGGGTTTCATTCTCAAAGAAGGCTTTAAACTCGCCTGTAGCTGTTTCAAATTTGTCAGAAAATTTGATAATTCTCGGCGTTAAGCCCGCTTCTTTAACTGCCATTAAATACCCAGCTTCCTTTTCAGGGTTAATTTCAAGGTCTTCTTTAACTGTTAAGAAAGCGATATCTTTATTGCCATTAGCAACCAATTTTTTCGTAACTTCATAAGCTGCAGCTTGATAATCAATTAACACAGCAGGAATTCGGCTTTGTTTATCACGATACCCAAGCAAAACCGTTGGCACTGGCTCATTTAGCAATCGCTCAATTTGATCTTCACCCATCTGATCACTTGCAAGTAAAATTCCATCCACTTGCGAAGCAATCATATTTTCCCAAGAATCATTTTGTAAGGCACTTTCGTTGTGCGTTACATTTAAAAACACAGAATAACGATATTTATCCGCAACATCGGCAATCCCATTTGTCATTTGCGCAACAGTTGCACTTGAAAATGACGGTACGATTAACCCAATATTAGTTGAACGGCGACTTGCCAGCCCTCTAGCAATTGCGTTTGGACGATACCCTAACTCCTTAATCACTTCCAAAACGCGTGTTCTTGTTTTCTCCTTTACCCGACTCGGATTATTTAAAACACGTGATACTGTTGCTAGTGAAACATCTGCTTTTCTAGCAACGTCATAAATTGTAATTTTACTTGACATTCTACTTCCACTCCTTAGTTTTTGTCCTATTCATTGAAATAGCTAAAACGCTATGATAATCTCAATATTACTATTGTATCCTATATTCTCATAAAAATCAATATGTTTATGAAAGTTTTCCATAAATATTATATTCTAAATCGTAAAAACTTGTTGAAACCGGTCATTTTGGGTCAATATTGGCAAAAATATTGGTTAAAATGCCACATTTTAACCTCACGCTATCCAAAACAGCAGTTATCATAATTATTAGTTTAGCGAGGGCCAAATCGCCACTAATAATCGTTTAAAAAAATGTGTCAACGGTATTATACCACAATTCACACACTAATTTCAACAGTTTTGCACAAATATCTTCATAATCAGGCAAAATTTTTACAATTTACGACTGATAAAAGCTTCCGCTGGGCAAATACAAGCCAAAATCATTGCAAAAGTTAGCAAGCAACACGAAAATAGCGCTGTAATTTAAACCTTAAAAGCCACAAAAAATTGCCCCGATAAATGCCAAAGTAACAACATCCATCGAAGCATCGATTTTATACTAAATGAAAATTTGTGAATTAACCATTTAAATTTATCATCATCCACCTAAAATCAAGACAATTAAATTAAGCATCCCTGATTTACAACACCTTCATATCTTGTCACAACTCACCACAAAATTCAAGCCGTTTCGTC
>JGI990J12352_1000181_pt1 | contig 14829 bp, 11 predicted proteins | sample Intmic4MA4BA4MSA_FD_12352 | JGI IMG/M metagenome (IMG submission 12352) | reverse complement strand
TCTTCAAACTACGAAAATCATATTAGAAATGGTGAGCCTAGTGCGTTGAAAGGCGCCCGCTGGGTTCGGGAAGGAGCCGGAACTTAATTCTGGCTTATTTCATAGGTAATCGCTGCATACTCGTTCAAGAAAATATGATTGAATGTAGTGATTACCTAAGTAGTTTGTCCGAAAAACGCAGAATTATGTCAACAAAATCGGTAATAATGTCCCGATGGTAAAGTCTATTCTTTACAACTAACGATTGCGACCCAACCATTTTCTTCCAAAATTTCAACAACTTTAAAGCCATGTTCTAGTAAATTAGCAACGACTTCATCTTTTTCTTCCGTAATAATACCAGAACAAATAAAGATATTATTTGTTACTAAAACACGACTAACATCCACGAGCATTCTAATAATAATCGGTGTCAAAATATTAGCAATAATTAAATTTGGTCGCCAATTTAGGATCCCCACCCCATCCATCAGATTGTTGGTCTCGATAAGAATATCACAATCGTTCAAAGCAGCATTTTCTTTAGTGCGCAACACAGCCATTTCATCTAAATCGACCCCATAAACAACATGAGCACCGAGTTTTGCAGCTGCAATCGCTAGAATACCAGAGCCGGTTCCGACATCAACGACCCGTGAATCAACAGATAAATACTGCTCTAGGAGTCGTAAACATAAACGGGTTGTCGCATGAGTTCCCGAGCCGAATGCCATCCCTGGATCAAGCAAAATTTCCACCACATCATCAGTCGAACGTGCGAGCCAAGATGGCTTAATCACAAGTTTTTCACTAATCTGAATCGGTTCGTAATGCTTTTTCCAACTCTCGGCCCAATCTTCTTCGGCAAGCGTTGTGACAGTAAAACTATGCATCGACTCTGGAGCAAATTCAAACAATTTTGTTTTGACCAGCTCCAACAAGGTTTCCACCTGCGGGACGATGGCTAAATATCCTTTCACAACCACGCCACTACTCGGATAATCTTCAGTATTAAGACGGTAAACTTCACCAAAACGATCTTCATATTGCTCGTGTGGCGTTTTTGAATCTTCTAACAGAACGCCTTTTGAACCAGCATCAATAAAAATTTGACTAACTAATTCATAATTTTCTGCGGTTGCGTGGTAACTAATTTCTAACCAATTCATCATTAAAACCTCATTTTAGTATTTAATATAAGCCTACGGCATCCAAATTACAGATGAATCCATATCTACGAGACTAGCCGTAGCTATTCTTGACATCGTATAAGCCTCTACTTATAATCAAGCTCATCCATTAACCAATGAGAAACAACTGTGTCTTCTGGATTAATCCGATTTTCAGCTCCGATAATAATCAGCGTTAGTAACTGCTCCAGTGCGTGACTAATTTGGTAATGCAATATCTAAAATTACATTACAATCTAACTTTGAAACAGCAACCTTAACAGCAAAATGCAAAAATCTTTCTCTCTATTATAAACAACTCTTATTTCTATTTCAAGTAATTCAATTTTACATCACTTAAGCAAAAATTCAAGTAACTTAGGTGCTTTCTCACGAAAAATCAATTTTCAAAAAGTAAATTCAAACAGAATCAGATACTTAGAGATAATCAGCTTCTGATTCTATTATATATTTAAAATTCAAAAAATCTGCGATTCCACCTATCTGTTTTGTAGCATATAAGAATAACCCAAAACGACATCCAACAAAATGATCTAATTTAAAATAAAGTTGATGTATTATTCCTAATTGTTGCCACAAATCATTTTCTTTGTAGTAAAACGTTGCCACATCTTTTAAATTTTTAAAATCAACATGAACCCTTAATGTAACAATGGCTGAATTAATCGCTATTCTTGCATATTCAATAGGTGGTTCATTGTCTAAAACTTTCCCCATGATAATCTTATCAGCATCAATTTGTTGTCCAATCATCACTAGATAATATTTTTGATTTTCTTTTTTCAAGGCAATAGCACCGTAACAACCTTGAAGGGCACAAATCCCAGCTATATCGCCTTCTTTTAAATATGTTGCATCAAGGGTTACTTCTGCAAAACTTGCTGGTCCTGTAGTTCGTTGGGTTAAAGTATTTTGTGCCTGTGTTAAGTTAGGTGATATTTTCCCCGAATAAATTCTGAATGCTTTTTTTCGTTCTGTCACACTCCAAAGATCATTGTTAGGTTGGTGATTAAATTGCCAACTTAATGCTAATTGTGATTCTGATTGATAGTCAAAATGATCATTAATATTTAGTGGTGCATATTCATGATTTGGCTTGGTATTTGCAATTGAGATTATTCTTGGAATTTGGCTACCTTTAATCGTTGGCATATGATCAATGAACACCATTGGTATCATAATTGGTACTCGACCCACTGCACCTCGATCTTGAAACATAAACATATACCAATCTCCATCAGGTGTATCAACCATCCCACCTTGGGCAATGCCTTGATTAAAAAAACCAAGGTCATCGTCAATGATTGTTTTACCTAAAAAATCGGCTTCTAAATCATTCGCCATTAAACAAACCTCATTACGTCGTGTATTTCCCGTTGCTGGCCAATGAATGAGAAATAAATAATAACGACCATCTTTTTTATATATTTTAGCACCTTCATAACCAAGCCCAACATCTTCCTCATCAACAGCGATAATTCGGTGAAGTCCGTCTATTTTTGGCTTTGACAAATCAGCTTCTAATTCTGTTAAAAAAATTGTTTTATTTCCATAAATGATGAAAACACGATGATTATCAAAAAATAGCGAACTATCATGATAAAAACCTTCGATTAAATTTTTTGTCCAAGGTCCTTTTATATCTGTTGCTGTATAGACATATGTTTTTTTGGTATCATTAGCAGCAAAGACATAGTAGTATACACCTTCATAATACCTAAAAGAAGGTGCCCACATTCCTTGACCATAAATATTTTCATTACCAACGAGCCTTTGGGCGGATGTTTCATCTAATTCATCATATACATAAGAAATGTGTTCCCAATTGACTAAATCATAGGATCTTAATATGGAACCACCCGGCATAAAATGCATGGTAGTACTTGCCATATAATAAGTATCTTTCACACGGATGATGTCAATATCAGGAAAGTCTGAATAAATAATCGGATTGCTTTTTTGTATCATGAATTATACCTCGCTAATGAAAATTAACCATTATTTTTGACCATAATAAGCATCCGAACCATGCTTACGCATAAAATGTTTATTAAGTAAATAATCTGGCATTTTTTCATTATTTTCAACTTGTGTATGCCATGTCATCATTGCAACTTCTTCGAGCACAACCGCGTTGAAAACGGCATTTTTCGCATTTCCCCCCCAAGTGAATGGTCCATGATTTTTAACCAGAACGCCTGGAATATAATCAGGATTCATCGCAGCAAAAGTTTCCACAATGACCTTACCCGTAGCCAACTCATATTCTACTTCAACCTCAACTTTAGTCAGATCTCTTGTACAAGGAATTGCCTCTTTAAAATAATCAGCGTGTGTTGTCCCTTGTGGAATAATCGGCTTACCTATTTGTGATGCAATTGTTGCCCATCGAGAATGAGTATGAACTATAGCACCGATATTTTTAAAATTCCGATAGATTTCCAAATGAGTAGCCATATCAGAAGAAGGCTTTAAATTCCCTTCTACTACATTCCCTGCCAAATCAATAACAACCATATCATCAACACTCATCACATCATACTCAACACCTGAGGGCTTAATCACAACTAATCCCTGCTCACGGTCAATACCAGAAACATTCCCCCAAGTAAGAGTTACCAATCCATATTTAGGTAATAATAAATTCGCTTCAAATACCTCTTGCTTTAGTTGTTCTAACATCCATATGACACCTCCTTATAATAAAACTGCAAGCTCCACACTGAGAATACGGGGTGGGACACTTGCCTACTTTATAAAAACTTGCAAAGCGTTATAATCCTTAACTCTGCCTCGCCAGATAAACTTTCAATCTGAATAGTATTTTCACCTTTTTTCAACTTAACCACCTCAGGCACTACACTCTTTAACCAACCACCCGTTCGATAAGTGAAAGTTGTTTCAAAATTATCATTCACTTTAATCAAGTGAGTCGTTGATTCTTTCATTGCATGATGAGTCAAACCAAGCTCATATTCTCCCGTTTCAGCAACATCGACGGTAATAGTAACTAAACTATTGCCATTTTTTGAATTAAAGTCAGCAATCTCTTCATTCCAAGATAAACGAGCGCCATTTTCAAAAACAGGATGACTCCTCGCAATGAAATATTCGACTTCTTCACCTTTATTTGAATGAGGTGTTAAATGAATATAGTAAGTTTTAACTACACCATGATAGTCAAATTTGACAGTGGCTGTGCCAAAAACCTCTTCTGGTTGCTTTACTTCAATTTTGACAATAGCATCACTTGCTTTTGCTGAAAATTGAACTCTCTCTTTCGTTTCTTTCGGTAACATTACCCAAGCATCATAAATATGATAACCCGTAATACCATTTTCAACAGTGGAAGCTGTTGGATGTTCTGGCAACTCAACCTCTTTACCATCAGCAAAAATTTTTACCATAGGGACTACTGGACGCAAAAGTTCTTGTTTTGCAGAAAAACCAAGCCCTATCAAATCAAACAAATCATCATCCAAACCCTCTGCAACTAAGAAAATCCCGTGCTTTTTATCTAAGTTTGATACTATTTTTGAAACATTTAAAACATATTTATTAACCCTTAGCGATGATTGTTCTGCTACTTCAATCGTCCCCAGTTTCCTACCATTCCAAGGTGCATTCTCCCATGGACCATCTAACCATACATGAATTTTAAATCGTGATATTGCCGTTGGAATTAACCAAAGATTAAATTTTGTTTCTAGTTGAACTTCTCTGAAATCAAAATGCAAATAACCAATTCTATCGCCATTTTGCACCTTTTCTATTGGCATATGATTATCCCAAATATCAAAATTATCAGACAAAGAGCTAGTATTTGACATATATGATGCAATACCTGCTGAATAATAATCATATAATGGCAAACCGTAAATACTAAAGCCCTCTGAGGTCACTTGTGCTCCTGTATACTCATCCCCATTTGTCGCCCTAGCCGTCCAAATACCATCTTTAGCATAAGGATTATAAGCGTTAATAACCACCTTACCACCTTCGGCTACAGATGTTTCATCCCACTGAATAACCACAGGTGCTACCATCGCTTGGCGAGTAAATCCATAGCCACGTGGCGGACGATGATAAAAGCAATACCATCTCCCCTCTACCTCTTCAAGACCACCATGAGTATTATGCCATGTATTGACAATTTCAAGTGCATCACCATCGCAGTTTAAAACCGGAGCACGAGAATCAACAAGGACGCCTCCTGACCGCCAAGGTCCTAACGGTGAATCGCCATAACCATACCGTAAAGATGAATTGGTACTTTCAAGACCATAATCTGGACCAGAGTAACCACTAAAAATCAATATATATTTATTGCCAATTTTGCGAATACTGCTAGCTTCAAAGAAATTAAAACAATTAAGATCAGTTTCATCCATCACATGAGGATACACCGTTCCTACAGGGTCACGCAAGTTTCCATAGCTATGACTAGATGGAATGAAATGTTCAATAATTTCAGTGCCAGGTCGTACTGTCCACATCGTCAATTGATCAAGTTGGGCAGCAAAAGAATTTTGAAAACCATAATAAACGTACGCTCTAAAACCGATATCATAATCTGGATCATTAGGATCATCAATTTGTTCCACATAAACACTTGGATCAAAACCAATGAAACTTCCTGACAAAAGTTCACCTTTTTCATCAACATTCAAAGGAGTAAATGGACCTGTTGGTGTTGGACCAGAACAAACAAGTGCTTCTCGACCTGGTCCACGGCTATGTGGATAAAGAAAATACTCTTTAGAGCCATCACGTCGTTTCACTTCAACTAAATCAGGTGCAAACATAACGTCCCATAATCCATTCGGTGCTTGATAAGTAAAAACAGCACCTTCATCACGCCAATCAGATAAATCTTCTGTTGGGGCTGACCAAATTCTGATATCAGCTCCACAATAACTATCGCGTCTAACATCATGAGAACCTATAACATATAATCTCTTTTTTCCTGGAAAACTTGGGTCATCAAAAACCCGTGCTTCGCCATCTGGCACATGTTCCCAAAGTGGTAAATATGGATTTGAAAATTTCATTATTATAACAATTCCTTTCGCCATACTTCAAGATATAAAACTTGCTCTTGAGCAGCTTTATTTTATTACTCATTTTTAAAATCGCACTTACTTCAACTTCCAAGCTAAATCAGATAAGAATAGCTCCTGTTTTAAGTTGTTAATCGTTGTATCCTTACTAATATGAATAAACTCAATATCCATAATTTGAGCCCAATCACGCATATGCTGTGCATTCAAATCAAAACTTAACACACTGTGATGAGCAGCCCCTGATAAAATCCACGCCTCAGCCGAAACTTCAAGATTTGGCATTGGTTTCCACATCGTAGCCGCCACTGGTAATTTCGGCATAACATAAGGCTTTACACATTCAACATCATTGACAATCAACCGCATTCTGCCACCCATATCAACTAAAGATGCAACAATTCCTACCCCTGATTTTCCAGTAAATACAAGACGAGCTGGATCAGACTTTCCACCAATACCAAGCGGATGAACTTCAATTCGCGGTTTATCCTGTGCGATAGAAGGACAAATTTCAAGCATATGAGAACCCAAAATAAGTTCATTACCCTCTGTTAAGTCATAAGTATAATCTTCCATAAAACTTGTACCGAGAGAAAGACCTCTAGTCATTTCTTTCATGATATGTGTTAAAGCCGATGTTTTCCAATCTCCTTCACCCGAATAACCATAACCTTTTGCCATTAAATCTTGACTAGCAAGTCCTGGTAATTGCTCAAGTCCATGAAGATCTTCAAATGTATTCGTATACGCACCAGCTTTTTGCTCTTCAAGGATTTTTTCCATTCCAAGCTGCATATGTGCTTGATGACGAATCTGATCAAGGCGGTCAGTAGCAATTTCATATTTCATATTATAATCTGCAACTTTTGCATCAATCTCTACTTCATTAAATCCTTGCATCGCTTCAACTAAATCACCAACTGGGTGCGTATTTATTGACCAACCTAATTTAATCTCTGTTTCAATCTTATCACCTTCAGTCACGGCCACTTGACGCATATTATCCCCAAAGCGAACAATATTTAAATCTTTACTTACCGAAGCACCAATTGCACTGCGCATCCAGCCACCGATTTTTTCACGTACAGCTCGATTCTCCCAGTATCCAACAACAACTTTACGTGGTTTCCTTAAACGTGATCCAATAAATCCATGTTCGCGATCACCATGTGCAGCTTGGTTTAAGTTCATAAAATCCATATCAATAGTATCTATCGGAATCGTGCGATTAAATTGTGTGTGTAAATGAAGCCACGGCTTATTTAATAAATTCAACCCTGCAATCCACATTTTTGACGGTGAAAACGTATGACACCATGTAATAACTCCCGCACAATTTGAATCAAAATTAGCCGCACCCATTACACTTTTAATCTCCGCTGGTGTTGTTACCAACTTCTTAAACACAAGTGTCGCAGGAATTGCATCATCTTTAGCAATATCCTCTACCATAACCCTTGAGTTAGCTTCTACTTGCTTTAGCGTTTCATCACCATAAAGATGTTGACTTCCTGTTATAAACCAAAATTCGTATTTTTTTAATGATTCCATCACTCTTAGCTCCCTCACATATTAGATACTAAAATTTTCAATAGCTGCCATTTCTATTGGCAATCCTGTTTCATAACGTTTAATAAACTTTTCAAACCCTAAAACCTCTTCATCAACTGGCAGATACGAAATCACCTTCTTATCCACAAATACCTTTTGTTCTAAATAATCTTCTAGCGACATTCCTTTATCTGCAAAGCTCAAATAGTCTGCCAATAACGCAATTCCCCAAGCACCGCCCTCGCTGGCTGTTTCCAGAGTTGATACCGGTATTTTAATCGCTGAAGATAGCATTTGTCCAGCAACGCCTTTTGTTTTAAAAATCCCACCATGACCAAATATTTGATCAACATTTACTTGCTCTTTTTCAGTTAATGCCCGCATCCCTATTTGTAGAGCAGCAAATGCTGTATATATATTAACTCGCACCAAGTTAGCTAGATTAAAATTACTATCTGAAGTTCTAACTAATAACGGTCGCCCTTCTGGGATTTTAGTAATATTTTCACCTGATAAATATCCATACGACAATACTCCTCCTGCATCCATATCTCCTTTTAAACTTTCGCTCAAAAGTGTTTGATATAACTGATCAGTATTCATTTTTATCCCTACCGCATCTATGAATTCACGGAAAATTTTAACCCAAGCGTTAAGCTCCGAAGAACAATTATTCGCATGTACCATCGCAACCGCATCGCCTTTAGGAGTTGTAACCATATCAATTTCTGGATAAACTTTTGATAACTCCTGTTCTAGGACAATCATCGCAAATATTGATGTGCCTGCTGATATGTTCCCAGTTCTTTGCCTCACACTATTAGTTGCAATCATACCAGTTCCTGCATCGCCTTCTGGTGGACAAAGTGGAATTCCCGATACTAAATCCCCATCTGGATCAAGCAACTTCGCACCAATTTCTGTTAATTTACCTGCTTTATTACCAGCGACCAAAACTTTTGGAATAATGTCTTTTAATTTCCAAGAATAATTCTTATCACTAACTTTTTCATCAATTATTGCCATCATTTTTAAATTATAATTCTTAGTTTTTGAATCAATTGGAAACATTCCAGATGCATCGCCAATTCCTAAAACTTTCTCTCCCGTTAACTTCCAGTGGACATAACCTGCAAGTGTCGTAAAGAATGCAATATCTTTAACATGTTCTTCATTATTTAAAAAAGCTTGATATAGATGAGCAATACTCCATCGTTGCGGAATATTAAAACCGAAAATTTGAGTCAGTTGCTGTTCGGCTTGGGCTGTTGTCGCATTACGCCAAGTTCTAAAAGGAGTAAGTAGTTGATCGTTTTTATCAAATACTAAATATCCATGCATCATAGCACTAAAACCAATAGCACCGATTTCGCTTAATGTAAAATCATATTTATCTTTCACTTCTTTCTTTAGTAATTTGTAACTTGTCTGTATTCCTTTCCAAATATCATTTAAATCATAAGTCCAGATTCCATTTTTTAATTCATTTTCCCATTCAAAATTCCCTGAAGCAACAACTACTTGGTGTTCATCTATTAAAATAGCTTTTATTCTCGTAGACCCTAACTCAATTCCTAATGACAACTTTGTAGTAGAATCTATCTGATACTCGTCCACACCCAACAACTCCCTTTACAACTTTTTTGAAAAACAGAAAATAAAATACATCTAAAATACAACATTCGAAAAGTTGTAACACCAACTTTAAAAATATTATAAACGTTTTATTTTGTAAATGCAATGGTTTTCATATAAAAATTTAGATTTTTATCCTATTTTAAATATTTTTTCACAAAAAAACTTTACATTTACGTTATAAAGTTATATCATATTAACTGTATAAGTATCTTTTTTGGAAGTGATTTTTATGTTAGATTCAAGCTTGCCCAAATATTTAGCAATCGCAGAGTGGATGAAGGAAAATATCTATAGTAATCATTTTAAATATGGTGATAAATTGATTAGTGAAAATCAGCTCTGTGAAAAATTTGCAGTGAGCAGACAAACTGCAAGACAAGCTGTTTTAACATTAGAACAAGCAGGTTTAGTTACTCGAAAGCAAGGTAGCGGAACCTATATTAACTATGTGAACAATACCAATAAACTTGCTTCTCACAATATTGGTATGATTACCACCTACTTAGATGATCATATTTTTCCTTATATCATCTCTGGAGCAGAGAAGATTCTTTCTAAAAGAAATTACAATATGACAATAAAATTGACTCGTAACAAAGTCCACAATGAAAGAACACAACTTTTGTCTCTCTTAGATTCTGATATCGACGGTTTAATTGTTGAGGGAACTAAGACTGCCTTGCCGAATCCTAATACAGATGTTTATCAGAAATTTTACGAACGAAACATCCCTGTTATTTTTATAAATGCCTATTATCAGGCTATGAGCTGTAACTACATCGTAAATGATGACGTTTTAGGCGCTAGGCTTGCAACTCGTCACCTAATCAAAAACGGTCATAGCAAAATATTTGGGATTTTTAAACATGATGATCAACAGGGAAATAACCGATATAAAGGTTTTATTGATGAGATGTATGAACAGAATTTTAAAATTGATGATCGTAACATTTTATGGTATTCAACAGAGAGCAAAGATGAAATATTTTCACCTGTACAATTGCCTATCTTAGTTGAGAAATTTAGGGCATGTACTGCAATTATTTGCTATAATGATCAAGTTGCTATGCGATTAATCCAACTTTTTAATCATACTGACATCAATATTCCTAAGGATCTTTCTATTGTCAGTTTCGACAATACTAGCGTTGCTGAAGTATCAACTGTTCCTTTGACAAGTATCACGCATCCTAGTAGAGAAATAGGAAAATTAGCTGCCCAGTCAATTTTAACTCTGATTGAAAACCCTCATCATCGAATTAATCATACCTTTATCCCGAAGTTAATTATTAGAGAATCTGTTTATTCTCTAATTGAGGAATAAAAAAATCAAATTTTTTCTCTAATTTTATTAGTTATCATTTTCTATCGTCTCATCATTTTTTGCATACACGACTTTTTGAAAACTTGCTCAAAAGCTATTGGCTTTTCTTAGCGGATTTATCATCTAAAATCATGTTAATTTTAGTTGCTACTAAATCAATCGCAACACGATTTTTGCCACCCTCGGGGATAATTACATCAGCATACACTTTTGACGGTTCAACGAATTGAATATGCATTGGTCTGACAACTGATAAATATTGGTCGATTACTGACTGAATTGTCCGTCCACGTTCACCAATATCTCTAACCATTCTTCGCAAGATTCGGATATCGGCATCGGTATCGACATATAGTTTGATATCCATTAAATCACGCAATTCTGCGTTTTCAAGCACTAAGATTCCTTCTAAAATGACCACATCTTTCGGTTCAACATGAATGGTTTGGTCTGACCGCGTGTAACGAACGTAGTCATATACGGGGATTTTGATTGCTTCATATCGTTTCAATTGAGAAATTTGCTCTGCTAACAACTGGTTATCAAATGCACTTGGATGATCATAATTAGTTTCTAGGCGTTCTTCAAATGTAAGGTGACCTTGATCTAAGTAGTACGAATCCTGCTGAATTAACAACACCGATTTATCTTGAAATGTTTGCAAAATTTTATTAGAAATACTGGTTTTTCCTGACCCCGTTCCACCAGCAATTCCGATTACGATTGGTTTACTACTCATTTTGAACACTTCCTTAACGTTTTGTAGTTACTATTTTAACACATTTCTCATTAAAAAACGACACCTTTATCAACGGTTGTAATAAAAAATTTAAAATCTTTAACATTTTAACCCAACTGGAGGACACGCTACCTGATGCACATAAAAAAGGACAAGCCCACCTCAGATGCTTGCCTTTTATGGGATACTCTAACGAGTTATCCCGTAGTTAATTGTTTTAGTTTTCTTTGTTCGTTTTAACGATCATACGTAATATTTGTAAAGAGAGTATCGTCATAATTACAACAGATAACATAAGACCGATCACTGGGATTAGACCGCCCATTGTTCCTAAAAATTCAGCTGTTGGATGCGAGTTAGCGAATGTAGCTACGTTAAACATCCCACCGATATTAATGACAGAAGAGTAAATTAAGATTAACATTAATAAACTGTTACTGACATTGCTATCTTGGCGTTTAAAAATTAATTTTAAAATTAACCCAATAAATCCTAATACCATCAATAGCGAAGATATCCAATAGCCAAGTGACCAAAAATAATTTCCCAGTATAACGTTCAGGTCATTTACAGCAAAGTAATCTACTGAGTAAGCGATATTATAAAACACAATGGAACCAAAAATGAAATTTATAATCATGGTTAATACGAAAAATAGTTTAAATTTATTTTTAGGGTATTTTGTGGTAGATTTCATATTATGGATTACACCCGCGCAAAGCAGTCCAAACTATATTTGTAGATGTTCTATGTGGTTCTAGATTCCATCTATTTTTATTAGTAGCCCAAGTGAAATGACAATTATATTGTGCTCTCATAGCTGCAGTATTATTCCAGTTTCGATGCCCACCTAATCCAACACGAGTAGAACTTAAATCTGCCCATGCTCGATCCCTTGCAGCTTGGTTTGTTCTCACGTTACGCGTTGGATCTAAACTCAAAGATATAACACCATCCCTAGTTATCCATGCAGCCGTATTAAAATGGTAACCTAATCTATCATGAGACCTACTACCAAAAAGAGAACTTGGATTTTCTATGATTAGAAAGTCGTGATCGCCTACAACTGTCCCATCTCCTAAATCAATATTCTCAAGATAGCTCACATCAAATCTGTTGACCAATACTTCAACGATGATTCGCTCTTTCTCATAATTATAACTTGCGTGAGCTTCAAGTCGTGGAGTTAAAAAACCAAAGACAATGAAGAAAACAAGACAAAAATTAATAATTTTTTTCATTACAACCATTCTCCTTATGTCTAAGAAAAGCTAGTAACTATTTACTGAAATTTGAGGTGCAATCAAAACGTATACAATAATATGAGCTTACTTTGGTTTCGATCAGCTTTAGTAATTAATTCTAACTATCTCAGCTAATATTAATAGCATTCTCTAAAAATCCAGAGTTTTCTAGGAATCCTATTGACATCATTATACATAAAATCAATAATGATTGTCAATATTTTGTCAATCATGATTATAACAAACAGCGATTAAGATTCATCAGTTTTAATGTATTTTAGTACATTTCCTAAATATGAAAATGATCCGAAAGCAACAACGACTTCGGCTTCGCCGATTGCTTTGGTTAACGCTGATGCTAATGTAGCGTGAGATTCTGCTTCAATTCCGTTCGCAACGGCTAGTCGTGCTAAATCATCCGCTTGCATCGTCCGTTTTTCGTCTGGTAAGGTGAGCGCATGAATTTTACTGATAACTGGTTTGATTTCGGTTAACATTTCGGCAACTTCTTTATCCTTAAAAACGCCCATTACAGCGACAATTCGCTCTGTTGGGAATAATTTTATTAACGTTTTTGCTAGTTTTTGTACCGAGTCTTGATTATGGGCCCCATCGACAATAGTGGTTGGATTTTTTTCTTTTACGACCGTGATTCGCGCATACCATTCTGTTGCGGCGAGCCCCTGTTTAATGTGTTCGTCTGTTATCACGAAACCTTGTTCTTGTAGCGACTGGATGGTTAGAATCGCCAGCGCGGCATTTTCGATTTGGTGTTGACCCAAAAGATTTATTTTAAGGTTTTGCATGTTTTGGTAATTAAAGATTTGTGTATATTTGTTTGGTCTTTTTTGTATAATAAGGTCTTTTTTGTCCAGAATATGGCATTTATTATCGAAATTTTGGATAATTTGAAGTGATTCTGATGGTAATTCGCCATGGACAATGTGACTATCTGGTTTGATAATTCCAACTTTGGCGTACATTAAATCAACGATTGTGTCACCCAAAAATTCCATGTGATCACGGCTAACGGATGTAATTACAGCCACCAATGTATTCCGAACGATATTCGTTGCATCAGTCACCCCTCCCATCCCTGTTTCCATCACAACAATATCACACCCCTGCTCTTTAAAATACAAAAATCCGAGTGCTGTTTCGATTTCAAAGACTGATGGTTGTGGTAATCCCTTGGCACGCATCGTTTCAACTGCTTTTTTTATTTGCAACAACCCAGCGGCGAAATCCGTTTTGGTGATGTTAGTGCGGTTAATTTGAATTCGTTCTCGATACGACTGGACCGTTGGCGAAACATAACGTCCTGTTTTATAACCAGCAATTTCTAAAATCGTGGAGATAAATGCTAATGTTGAACCCTTACCATTGGTTCCAGCAAGATGGACGAATTTCAAGTCATCTTGGGGATTACCAAGCTCAGCAAGCAAATTTTTGATGCTTTCTAAACCCAATACAATCCCAGTTTTACTCATCATCTCGATATATTGTCGTGCTTGTTCGTATGTCATGATGTTTCAGTCCTTAATGTGTCTAAATAAAATAAAATCTTACTTTTTCTTTACAAACACTTATTTTTATGGTAAACTTTACATATAATAAAACGAGGCACTACCTGCAAGTAGCACCTCTACAGCCGATTAAGACCGGCAACGAAACTTAATACGTCGTAACGTCAGCTCCGTTAAAGCTATAAGACGTTACTTTTTTTGACTTAATTTAATGAAAGCTATCACGATACCGATTAATCCGAAGATTATCGTCACAATCAAGCTACTCATCTGAAGAGCTATACTCAAAGAGTTTTCGCAGTCCATTTATGGTTTCTCCTTTCAAAGCTACCGGTCAAGAAAAATAATTGGTTCATGGTAATCGCTCCTTTCAAAAATCAGAGTTGCCTCCTTTCTTAAAAGTTGCTTCGCCACCGTCTTAAACTTCTGCTATAAATATTGTACCATAGGAAGTTATAAAATTCAATTTATTTTTACCTTGAATTGTCAAGTCAAATGCAACACTTTATCGAAAAATACTTCATGAGGTGATTTCCAGTTCAAGCATTTACGTGGTCTGTGATTGATGTTTTCAA
>JGI990J12352_1000180_pt1 | contig 14835 bp, 11 predicted proteins | sample Intmic4MA4BA4MSA_FD_12352 | JGI IMG/M metagenome (IMG submission 12352) | reverse complement strand
AATCCATTTTTGTTTGATTTGTTTATTTGCAGATAATTTTAAAGTAATCTTGTGTTTTGGCAACAGCTGATTGCTTGACATATTCCTTTGCCAAATCAAGAACTTCAGCGTGGCGACTTAAAGCCATTTCTTTTTAGAAAGAAAATTATCGGCATTTTTGATATAAATTTGATTTCATCACAGCAAATACACAAAAGGCTAGTATACGATATTTTTATAAAGACATAAAAACCACTGAAAGCAAACAGTGCTTTCAACGGTTTTTCTTTTGTGATTTTAACAGACTTCTTTATTCAAGACAGTCAATTAGTTCTACTAAAACGTCATTGTATGGTACTAGCATCAACGCCTCGCAGTATAATTTGCTTATTTGTGTGCGAGCTTCATGACCAGCTTTCATTGCCATAAGCGCTTCGTGAATTTGGTTATTATATTTTGTTTCAACAGCTACTAAAACAGTTGCCCAACGCTCATCAGTTCCTGGTTTGATGAATTCATCGTAGGTATTAATAATCGTATCAGTAGCAAAACTTGGTTCATATTCGTGTGGGGCGGTTGCATCAAAAATACAGAAATTCAACTCTGGAATTACGACCATGTCGAGTGACTTCGGATCAAGGGAACAATAATACACGTCAGCATCATAGCCTAGTTCGACCGCCTTTGCCAGAATTGCCCGCATCAAAGTTGATTTCCCACTACCAGGTCGTCCTTTGATTAAGATTCGCCTTAGTCCAGTGGTTAATTCTGGAATGAAATCCACCAGTCCGAGTGGGGTTGATGCTCCGAAAAAACGATGAATTACGTGACTGTTGCCCTTACTCGGTGGAATATCACTGCTAAACAATCGCTCCAAAAAATCTGCTTTAAACTTATTCGCTTTGGCAAAATCCATTCGGTCGATATAAATGCTTTCCCATTCATCGTGAATCAGTAGCGCCGCATTTAGGTGCATATACATTTTTTGGTACTGCTCGCGCATTTTCAGTCGCAGTTCATCAATCTGCACCTGTTTCTTTTTGATGAGCGACCCGTTGTATAAGTCTGCCAGCTCCAGTACCTTGGCATCTGTTGGGACGCTTTCACCGCTAGTAAAGGCAATTCCTTTTTCGCGGAGAATAATCCCTGCAAGATATTCTGGATTAAACGCAGAATAAATTAATTCTGGTGCGCTGATTCGTTTAGGTAGTTGTTTTAATAAATCTTTTAATAGCAGATCGACCAATTTATCGTCGGGACTTTTTAGGTGATAAATCTGCGAAATACCGATTAGATTTTCATCCTGAAGATTAATATAACCTGCCGCCGAATTCGATTCTGTAAAATATTTTAATGTCATAAATGTAACCCCCGTGAAAGTGAACTATTAACAGTATACGCAAAAATGAAGTGTTTCGTGATAATTTTATGTGAAATAGGTCATCTTAAAAATATGTTAGGCAATTACGAAATTGATGATCTTAAGGTGAATTTACTGATTTGTCCTCAAAATGTCTGTTTCGATCAAAAATCGACATTAAACGGATACTTTTATCTGAAATTGAGGAAGTTTTACAATTGCCGATAAAAATATGTACTTCGGAGGTGGTTTTCGTGAAAGTCGCAATGAAAGATTTGTTAAAATGGCGGATTGTTCGTTTGGCAATCGCGATTGTAGCATTTTGTTTTATTGTTTTTGGGGTTGGGTTTAGTTACTTACGACGGATGCCAGCGCCAGATGTTGCGCGCAATACGATGGTTATTTTTTATGATATTAATGGGATACCGTTTTTGGAAGAGGTGGTACCGAATCGTCGAAAACATGTTGCGCTTGCTGATATTTCGCAGTATGTAATAGACGGATTTATTGCAACGGAAGATCGGAATTTTTGGGATCATAATGGATTTTATTATCCGAGTATTATTCGGTCGGTAATTGCGAATATTAGAGCTGGTGATAATGTCCAAGGTGGCTCAACGATTACGCAGCAGTATGCACGGAATTTGATGGTCGATTTTGAGCGGTCAGTGGAACGAAAGTTACGCGAGGCGGCGTATACGATTCGTCTTGAAGAAGCCCATGACAAAGAGCGGATTTTAGAGGGGTATTTGAATAGTATCAGTTTTGGTCATGGGGTATATGGCATTCAAGATGCGGCTCATTTTTATTTCGGTGTGGATGCGGCTGATTTATCCCTCGCTCAGGCGAGTATTTTGGTTGGAATCCCGAAAGGACCATCGCTTTACTCACCAATCCGCAATTTACAGAATGCTTTGGAACGGCAGCAGATTGTCCTTACTGCAATGGTCGATACAGAAAAAATCACTGTTTCTCAGAAAGAACGGGCGTTAGCGAAAGAACTTACTTTTATTGGGAAACGACCAGTTGAAACGGGGGTTAATTATTATTTTATTGATGCGGTGATGCGTGAGGTGGAGTATTTACTAGAACGTGAAATGTCTGATACGATTTCAAATCATGAAGTTTTACGAGTGTTTACAACCCTTGACCCAAAGATTCAAGATGCAGTTAATATAGCCGTTGAGACCAATATTGATGATAATTCTGATTTGCAGAGTGTGGTAATTGTGATGAATCCGACAACGGGGGATATTCTAGCGCTTTCGGGCGGGAGTAATTATGGGCTTTCGCAGTTTAATCGGGCACTTTTTTCACAACGACAAGTTGGCTCAATTATGAAACCGATTTTGTACGCAGCAGCATTAGAATATGGGTTTAATCCATCGACAGCCTTTATTAGTCGACCAACAACTTTTAAGTATAACGCCGGTGAACAATCATATACACCGGGTAATTTTATGAATCGCTACGCCATGACGGAGATTTCGATGGCAAATGCGTTGGCGGTTTCTGATAATATTTTTGCAGTGAAAACCCATGATTTTCTCGGACTGGATGTTTTACCACAGATGTCAGAACGATTGGGAATTACAGCGCAAATTGACGAAGTGCCATCAGCAGCGCTTGGGGTTAGTAACATCAATATGATGGAAATTACCGAAGCCTACGGTGTTTTTGCGAACGAAGGTCGAGAAGTCAGACATCGCTTTGTGACCCAGATTAAAAATGCGGAAGATGTTTTGGTAACTAATCCCCGTTATAATATTGATAATCACCAAATTATCGGGGCAACGGAAGTATTCATCCTCAACGAAATGATGACTGGTATGTTCAATCTGGCAAATAATAACCATCTTGCGGCAACGGGATTATCAATTTTGCCACGCTTGACTCATCGCTATGCGGGTAAAACTGGTTCAACTGATACCGATTCGTGGATGATTGGTTACACCCCTGATTTAGTTACGACCGTTTGGATCGGGTTTGATGATAATATTAAAATCCAAGATGAAAGTACAATTGCAAAAATAATTTGGGCTGACGTGATGGAAGAAGCCCATCGGGGCGGTAGTCGGTGGTTTCGTGAGCCAGGGAATGTTGTGCGGGTCGCCGTAGATGCACGAACAGGATTGCCGGTTGATTATCGGTCACCGCACCGAGTTAGCTTGTTTTTTGAGCAAGGAAATACTCCTTATTAGAATAACTTACTAAAATACGTTTTTTTGTATAAATTTAAAAAAATTAACATTTAATTTAAAAAAATATGTTATACTATTTTAGAAAGCTGCGGTTAGGGTTATTTAAGTGCTTCAAAATACTTAAGGAGTTTCTGAATGTAGCGTATATTTATTCTTACGAAGGAGGATTCATATATGTTATGGATTAAAGAAAGTATTACCGAGGTTGTAACAAAATTAGAGACGGACGTAACGCAAGGTTTAACGCAATCAGAAGCAGATGTGCGTGTTACAAAGTACGGTCTCAACGAGTTTGAGCCTCAGAAGAAAGACACACTGTTTCAAAAAATTATGCACCACTTATTAGAAATTTCGGCGATTATTTTATTAGTCGCCGCAGCGATTGCGGCTTATACAGCGATTGTTAACGGCGAAGGTTGGGCGAAAGTTTGGGTAATTCTTGGCGTTGTTATGATTAACACGTTTTTGGGTATTCGCCAAGAAGGAAAAGCCGAAGCAGCCCTCGAGGCCTTGAAAAAACTCAATTCTTTTGAAACGACCGTTATACGAGATGGTCAAAAGGTGATTATTGATGCGGCGCATCTTGTGCCAGGTGATATTGTTGTTTTAGCAGCGGGTGATATGATTTCAGCCGATGCCCGTTTGATTGAAAGTTCTTCGCTCGCAGTTGATGAATCTGGTTTGACCGGCGAAAGTGTGCCGGTTGAAAAAGATTGCCGCATAACTGTTCGTGAAGAAACACCACTAGGTGACCGTTTGAATATGGTTTATTCAGGATGTTTAGTAACGGCTGGTCGCGGAAAGGCAGTGGTCGTAGAGACAGCGATGGAAACCGAGATGGGTAAAATCGCGAAACTCTTGAACAATACGGAGAAATTACAGACGCCGTTACAGTTACGTTTGAAGAAGTTGTCGCTTTACTTGTGTATTGTTGCCTTAGCAGCGGGAGCGTTGATTTTTGGAATCGGTGTCCTCGCACACGGCGAGTCAGTGTTAGATATGCTACTCGTGGCGGTTGCGCTCGGAGTTGCTGCGGTGCCAGAGGCATTACCGATTATTGTTACTATGATTTTTGCGCATGGATTGCATAATATGGTTACGAAAAATACGATTATCAAGCGGATTCCAGCGGTTGAAACGGTCGGAAATACATCAGTTATTTGTTCTGATAAAACAGGAACTTTAACGATGAATAAAATGGTAATTCAACGTGTTTGGCATGCCCGTCATGAGCCAAAGAATGTTACCGAAGATTTCAATGCTGACAAGATGTTAATGTTAGAGTATTTATCTGCTTGTACGAACACGGTTATCAATCTAGTTGATGGCGAGGAAGTAATTGTTGGTGACCCAACGGAGGCGGCGATTGTTCGTTTAAAGCGTGATAAAGGAATTACCGCCGAGTTATTAGAAGAAAAATATCCACGCGTACATGAGATTCCGTTTGATTCAGGTCGGAAATTAATGACGACAATTCACAAGGTTGCCGATGGATACCTGCAAATCACTAAAGGTGCATTTGACCGATTACCAGTTCGTTGTGGTAGTACCTTTGCTGGTAAAGCCGTTGATATTCATGACTCATTTGCAGAGCGCGCATTACGAGTCATCACCGTTGGAATCAGGAAATGGGACACGTTGCCAACGGACTTATCACCAGAAAATTTGGAAATTGATTTAGAGTTTGTTGGGATGATTGGCATGATTGACCCGCCGCGACCAGAAAGTAAAGAAGCGGTTCGGATCGCCAAAGCAGCTGGCATTAAAACAGTAATGATTACCGGTGACCACAAGTTAACCGCTAAAGCAATCGCAGAAGAAATCGGTATTTTCGAAGCAGGTGACACGGTAATCACTGGTGCCGAGTTAGAGGTAATGTCAGAGCAAGATTTACGCGCAAATGTTCGTAATATTTCCGTTTACGCCCGTGTTAGTCCAGAAGATAAAATTCGCATTGTTCAAGCATGGCAGTCACTCGGCGAAGTTATCACAATGACTGGTGACGGCGTTAACGATGCACCAGCTTTAAAAGCCGCCGACGTTGGTGCGGCAATGGGAATCACTGGAACAGATGTATCAAAAAATGCTGCTGATATGGTAATTACAGACGATAACTTCGCAACAATCGTTGACGCCATCGCCGAAGGTCGTACATCATACGACAATATCCGTAAAACAGTATCATTCTTACTATCGGTTAACTTCTCGCAGATTTTCATCATGCTAATCGGAGTTATCCTTGGTTGGGGACCACCAGTGGTCGCATTACAATTACTATTTATTAACGTTGTCAGCGATGGGATTCCAGGATTATTCATTAGTCAGGAAAAGGCGGCTGATGACATTATGCAGCGCCAGCCAATTAAAAAAGGCGCTGGATTATTTGCAGGTGGTCTCGGCAAAACAATTGCGTTCCGTGGGTCGATGTTCGTTATCTTGACATTGGTAGCGTTCTATATCGGGATGTTCGTGAACGTCAGCGATGCAGTGGCGCCAAGCTATGCAGTCGGAGTGTCGATGGCATTTATCGTTTTATCATGGGCGTCGGTTATCAACATCTTCAACGTTCGTAGCGAGCAGTCAATCTTCAAAATCGGTTTCTTGTCGAATAAGGCAGTCTTCTTTAGTGCGCTTGGTTCGATAATCGTAACATTATCAGTTGCAGTCATTCCACCATTGATGGCAATCTTTGATGTGGTTCATATCAGTGGAACGCATTGGTTAATTGTGATTGGATTGACATCGTTGCAATTGATTATTGTTGAGATTGTCAAGGCAGTTAAAAATTCGACTAAAACAGCTTAAAACATTTTTGGTTCGACCACTCGTATCAGAGCATCAGTTGCAAAAACTGGTGCTTTTTTTCAAGCAATCCGATGGCGGAAATTATATTTTTTCGTGTGACATCAAAAAAGATAAAAATTCTTTGAAACGTTTTGGTATTAGCGTAGTCTTATGATTATAGGAGGTGTTGACATGGCAACCGACATTGATTTTGAACAAGTGTATAAAGAGCATTTTTCCGTCGTATATAAATATGTAATTTCCCTTTGTCATGACGAAAGTGTTGCGGAAGAAATTACACAAGAAACATTTTTTAAAGCCATGAAAAATATCAGCAAATTCAACGGTTCTTGCAAGTTGTATGTGTGGCTTTGTCAGATTGCTAAAAACACTTACTTTACACACTTTCAAAAGCAAAAACGATTTGTATCAGCTGATGGTGAAATAGATATTCCGAATTCTAATTTAACGATTGACATTGAAAAAGACTTTCTTGATAAAGAAACTACCAAAAGATTGCATTTTGTACTTCATCATCTGAACGAACCGTACAAGGAAGTTTTTACTTTGCGAGTATTCGGGGAATTGCCATTTGCCCAAATTGCAGAATTATTCGGTAAAACTGATAGTTGGGCAAGATTGATTTTCTACCGAGCGAAAAAACAATTACAGGAGGACTTAAAATGAGAGTAGATTGTGATATTATCAGAGACTTATTGCCACTTTATCATGATGAAGTATGTAGCGATAAAAGTAGAATTGCTGTTGAAAAACATCTAGTAGATTGTAAAAATTGCAATGCTGAATTAGAAACAATGCAAGCGGATATTTCATTACCAACTAAAGCTCAAAATGTCGAAGAGAGCCTAATTATTCACAAAATATCAAAAAAATGGAGACGAGATATTTTAAAATCATTTTTAAAAGGTGCATTAATAACTGTTTTAGTAATCGTTGGTATTGCACTACTTCTTTTCTTGTTTGTCGATTTTGGTCTTTATCAAGGATAAAATTTTACACGGAGGTACAAATTATGAGCTATGTTTTACAAGGCGCAAATATCAGCAAAAAGTACGGAAGACATGCTATTTTGAATGACCTATCCCTAAATATTAAGCAAGGAGAAATCTATGGGCTAATTGGTAAAAATGGTTCTGGAAAAACAACTCTTTTCCGAATTTTAACTGGTTTAATACCAGATTATAGTGGTACTGTTTCTTTCAATGGGAGCAGAATTTCGGCAGTTATTAATGCACCTTCGTTATTTCTCAACATGACAGTATTTGAAAACATGAAAGCACAATGTTATTTGCTTGGCATAACTGATAATAATAAAATCCAGCGAGCGTTAAAAATGGTCGGGCTATCAGAAAAAAATAAACAACTAGTCAGAAATTATTCACTTGGTATGACCCAACGCTTAAAACTAGCTCTATCGTTGTTAGAAAATCCCGATATTCTTATCTTAGACGAACCGTCAAACGGACTCGACCCAGACGGAATAGCCGAATTACGAGAACTAATAATTGAATTAAACCAGAAACATGGTATTACCGTTTTAATATCTAGTCATATCTTAAGCGAACTTGGGCAAGTTGCAACTTGTCTGGGTATTTTGCATGATGGCAAAATTGTAAAGGAATTGCTTGACAAAGAAATATTTCAAGATACCGTGCAACTAGAAACAATTTACAGAGAATGCACACGTGGAGGTGTTAGTCATGACTAATCTTATAAAACATGACCTTTACAGAGTTAGGAAAAGTAAGCTATTTTACTGCATAGTTGTTTTAGTAATAGGGATATCACTATTATTTTCGATGATTGTTAGGAATGCTAATCTAGGTATTTTTGTGGCGGGCTATGTTATGGAATTTCGTGATGTATATGATGTCATAAGAACAGGCGTATTATATCAACGTGGATTAGGTATTTTCGTATCCATTCTCATATCTATTTTTATTGGGCAAGAGTATCAATGGAGAACGTGGCAACATAAATGGCTCTCTAACAAAAATCGCACTCAAATTTATCTATCAAAACTCATAACTTCGGCGTGGTTATCTGTTCTTATTTTTTTAGCTTTTCAACTTGTTGCGTTGATTTTTTCAAATCAAATAACGGAAATACTGACTTTGAGCTATATTGCTACAATTATTGGGGGGATAGCAATTTATGCCACTTTAGGAGCCGTTTTATGTATGATTTCTATGCTGGCAAAAAGTGCTACTGGGTCAGTCGTTGCTTGTCTTTGCTATATTTTGATAGCTGAAACCTTGCTTAATTCGATAATAAATTTCACTCGCTTTTCGGAACCTTTAGCTAGAGTAGTCGCCTGGGGGGCGAGACACTCTATTCTTGGAATGTCATTACGTGTCTCAATAGGGTACAATTTTGTTTTTATTATAATAAATGCCATAATTATCACATTTTTATCTACAATAGTTGGGCTAGCCATTTTCCAAAAGAGTGAACTATAAGCAAAACTATTAGCTGGTGTGGTTTTAGACTTTCTTTTGAACATTTTTGGTTCGACCAGTTGGATAAGAGCATCAGTTGCAAAAACTGGTGCTTTTTGTTTTTGTTTATGGTAAAATCTAAATACTAGTGAAACGGTTGAAAGTGGGTTTTATAATGAATGTTAAAATAGAACAAGGAGCAGTACGAGGAATGGTTGCAGCAATTCCATCAAAGTCGCATTTACATCGGTTATTGATTTGTGCGGCGTTGGCTGATGAACCAACCAAAATCTACTGCCAGCACACTGGTGCAGAGGATATTGCAGCAACGGTTGCATGTTTGGAAGTACTTGGAGCGCAGGTTATTGTTTTAGTAGATGGTTTTAATGTTGTTCCAATTAATATCAAAGATATACCAAAACAATGTGTTTTGCCTTGTCGTGAAAGTGGATCTACGTTGCGTTTTTTATTGCCAGTGGTCGCAGCACTTGGCGTGACAGCCACTTTTGCAATGCAAGGACGCTTACCAGAACGACCACTTTTCCCTTTAGATGAGCAATTAACAAAACACGGAATCACTTTGACCCGACCGAATGCGACGACATTGCGAATCTGTGGACAGCTTAAAGCTGGAAATTATGAGCTACCTGGGAATGTTTCGTCGCAATATATTAGTGGTTTATTAATTGCTTTACCTTTACTAAAACAAGATAGCAAACTAGCGATAACGGGGAAGATTGAGTCGGCTGATTACCTTGCAATCACGATCAATGTACAGCGAGAATTCAGAGTTTTGCACGATTACACAGAGCAGCTTTACACGATTAATGGCTCAGCTTGTTACCGAAGTCCACAATATACCAATGTCGATGGCGATTGGTCCAACGGGGCATTCTGGTTAGCATGTGGTGCGATGCCTGATTGTTCTATTACTTTAAATAAAATTTACCAAAACAGTTTACAAGGTGACCGTTTGATATTAGCAATCTTGTCGCAACTGGGTGCAGTTGTAAGCCGGAATGAAGAACAAGTAACTGTAACGGAAAATCAGCGACAAGCGGTTGACATAGATGCTGCTGCCATTCCTGATTTGATTCCAGTTGTTGCTGCGGTTTTGTCGACAGCGATTGGGACGAGTAAAATTACGAATGCAGGGCGATTACGAATTAAGGAATCTGACCGGTTAGCGACGACTGCATCGACGTTGAATGCGCTTGGTGCGAAGATTATTGAGCTTAAAGATGGGCTGATTATCGAAGGTGTTTCATCACTGAAAGGTGGTACAGTTGATGCTCATAATGACCATCGTATCGCTATGTGTGCTGCGGTTGCTTCGCTTGCTTGTATCGAACCCGTCATTTTGACTGGTGCTGAGGCGGTCAATAAATCTTATCCGCAACTGTGGTTCGATTTTGCGAAGTTAGGAAAAAATTTAATGATAGAGGAGTAGTTTATGATGGAAATGACTGACTATATTAAAACGAAGCAAGGACAAATTACTCAGTATCAAAAAAAAGCAAAGTGGTATCGTAGTCGAGGAACAGGTTTAAGGTTAATCGGTTTTGTTTTAGTAGCCATTGGAGTTTTTGCTGGTTTTATGTTGATGGAGGCTCTAGATTTTGGAACTAGTGCAGAAATTATAACTTATTTACTAATTATCGGTGCAGTTTTTGTTGCGTGTGGAATTGTCTGGCAACAGCATCGACATGCGGATAAGTCGAATACACTATTACAACAATTTATTGATGTTCTGACACTGACATTAAATAATAAAAATCTTAACTTCAAATCACTGAAAGAGCGGATTTTAGCAGTCGAAACAAATTTTTTGGCCAATGATGATGAGCTGTATACGAAAAAGATTATTTGGCCATATTTTATGGAATATTTGCAAATCAAGGAAGAAGAACGCTGGGATAAGGATGCGAAAGAGCGACGTATGAATCGTCTTAGTGGTTCGATTCAGATGGATAATGTTTGGATGCGCGAAAATCCATTAGCTGTAGATAATGATGACACCGATTTCGTTTATTTAAACTGGACGATTAAACGACGGTTGCGAGAGTTATTTTTTGCTAACCCAGGTACGAAACGAGTTGTGATGGAAGAACTTGCTATGGAAGCTAGCGACAGTAAAGTTGTTTATGAACGATTCTTACGGAATAAAAAAGTTAGTAAAAAGCTCAAGGCATTCAAGCAGTTTGTTAGGGTCTTTTACCTAAATGCAGCAGCGAAAATGAAGTTGATTGCCTTTGTTGATTCGGTGTTACAAGACCGTCCATATGCGGATCAGTGTGAGGAAATGAAGTCGTTAATTGGGGAGAAAAACGAGCAGATTGCTAAATATACCGCTGATTTTTGGCGAATTCATCGTCGTAGTTTGAAATTTTATTTATTTGAGGCAATTTGGCTAACCCTGTTAATTCCTGTGTTTATTTTGTCATGGCATGTTTTAGTAAATGCTGGAATTAACTGGGCATCGCTCGTTTTCATTATTGGTGCTGGGATTGTTGTTGCAGGTGAAATGATTTTAGTAACCCGTCAATTACGTGACTTAAAAAGCAAGAAGTTGGTTCCTGGTCTCATTGCGTCGTTAATGGGTCTACGCCACTCGATGTGCTGTTGTGCTGATGCAACACCTGAGCAAACGAAAGAGTATCGTAACTATTTCAAAGCGGTTGAAAAACGGTTTATGTTAATTGTGACCGAGGTTGAGGCGGTCAAATATACGAAAGAGAATGTGACTGAAAAAGTGCTTGACAAGCTTGATGAAAACACCCTGCGATTGCGAGATGAGAAAGATAAACAGGCACATAAATATTATGAGCGCTTTAACTATTATCGGAATCAATGTGTGAAGTACAGGGCGCTAGAAGTTTTTGTTGGACTACTAGTATTCCCAATTGCGTTCACGTTGCTGTTTGGGGCGTATTGGGCGATTATCTTCTTCGATGTAACGATTATGATTGCAATCATAATTACTGCAATGTTGATTGAATTAGTGCTTTTGGTTCGACATATTCGCGTAGCCCGTCGCAAAGAGCTGTTTCTTTTGATTTATCAAAAAATGACGGTCATTTTGAATGATTATGCGATTTTTTCTGATGCAGAATTACTATTTGCAACGACCAGTGAACTTGAAGAAAGCATTATTGAAGCGGCGAGTTCTGATAATATGCAAGATGTTGTCCGATATGTTCAAGATTGGCAATCAGATGACAAGCAACGAAACGCTCAGTGGTTAGCTGATTTTGGCAAAGTAGCCCAGCAACTACCTGGCAAAGCAACTTTTGACAAAGCGAGTGAGAAAATCGGTGATGTCCTTGGTGGTATTGAAGAACGATTTTATGAGCGAAAGCATGGTGACGAAAATGAGTAGTACTTGGAACGGGGATAAATTATCGCTGACGATTTCAGGTGTTTCGCACGGTTCTGAAATTGGAATGACACTCGAAGGCTTACCAGCTGGTTTTGCGATTGATTTTAATGATTTGCAACAGTTTCTAGCTAGACGTTCACCTAGTAAGCATGTCTGGTCTACGACCAGAATTGAGCCTGATATTCCCGAGTTTTTATCGGGATTGGACGGAGCTAAAACGGATGGTACGATTATTAAAGCTATTATTAAAAATACAGATGTCCGTTCTAGTAATTATGAAAATACGAAAACAGTACCACGACCTGGTCACGCCGATTTTCCAGCTTACGTCAAGTATAATGGTCAGCTGAATATGGCAGGCGGCGGTCCGTTCTCTGGGCGCTTAACTGCGTCACTCTGTGTCGCTGGGGGAATTGCTTGTCAAATTCTAGCTAGTAAAGGCATCTTCGTTGGAGCGCATATTTCTTGGATCGGTGGGATATTTGATGAAGAATTTTGCCCAGTTACAATTAAAAAAGACCTACTCGCAGCGGTCGCAAAAAAAGATTTTCCAGTCGTTGATGATGAAGTTGGCGAAGTAATGAAGTCACTGATTACCGAAGTACGAGTTGATGGTGATTCAATCGGAGGCGAAATCGAGTGTGCAGTTGTTGGATTACCAGTGGGACTCGGCGGGGCGTTGTTCGATGGTCTTGAGAGTCGCATGGCGTCGTTGGTCTTCGGAATTCCAGGTGTGAAAGGGATTGAATTCGGCACTGGTTTTGATGTTGTGACGATGCGTGGCTCGGAGAATAATGATGAGTATTGTTTTGATAACGGTAGAGTAGTTACTAAAACAAATCGTAGTGGTGGTGTGCTGGGTGGGATGACAACGGGGATGCCGTTGATGTTTAACGTTGCAATCAAGCCAACTTCATCAATTGCAAAGCCGCAAAATAGTGTTGATTTAGTAACGGGTGAGTTGGTGGTTTTAGAAATTGAAGGACGCCATGACCCGTGTATCGTACCGCGAGCGGTGCCATGTGTTGAAGCGGTCGCGGCGATATGCGTGCTAGATTTGTTGTTGGTATCAGAAATGTTTTTCGGCAACGAGTGAAAGTCAGTTTGAGACGATTACGATGGTCAAGTTACAGGATCATCATGAGCTTGCGAGTGGTTAAGCTCCTACTGACCGAAAATGTTTATTTTTTTAGAAAATTGCGGTTAGGATTATTTAAATATGTCAAAATAATTAAGGACTATAGGTCGCATTTGCGTGGTTGAGTAGTACTAAAATCTTTAAGCTATGGAATTTAATGAAAAATGAAATGGAGTTTTGATGATGAATGAACAAGTACAAAAATATTGGAATGGATTTTGGAAAGGAAAGAAAGCACCTACGGACGTGAATGCCGAGCAGTTTGGTTGGGAGGGTACACCTCTAGCTGATGAATTAGCAGATTTGATTGTAAAGGGGATTAAAACGGCAACATGCAGCGGACATATGTTCTATGAAGAAGACGAAGCATTGCCAGAGGTTGGGAAGTACACGATTATTCTAAGCAGTAAGGACGAACCAGTTGCAATCATTAAAAACATTGATGTTCAGCTTGTACCTATGAATGAAGTAACAGAGGATTTTGCAAAAGCAGAGGGCGAGGGCGATTTAAGTTATGACTATTGGTATGAGGGTCATAAAAAGTTCTTTACCGAGGAATGTAATCAATACGGTGTAGAATTAAAAGAAGATATGTTGCTTGTTTGCGAATGGTTTGAACTGGTTGATGTAAGGGAATAAGTACGGGCAAATATTCGGGCGTCTACTGTTTTATAAAAAGAAATTTCCGTTTTGGTATGTATTCAATCATAATAAGCTAGTAACCTACTAAAACGAGAATTTACTAAAACAGGAAATCTATTTTAAACTATAATTGAATGTACCAAAACGGAAGTCTCGCATTGCGGAGCAATGCTCTGATGAACGGAAACACTTTAGCGTTTCTTCACTAGTGACTATCTTTCTTCCCGAAAAATCTTTGTCTGCCCATTGGGCAGAATATAATTGGCACTGCGTGCCGACTTTAGTCGCTCTGCGACAATTTTAAGAAAATGCAACCTTGCCAAAATTCGCCCATGATAAAATGAAAAATCATTTACAAAACAAAGCCATTCCGTATTAAAAATCAAAAACCTCGAAACGTAGGCAGAAAATCCCTGTATTAGTGGTCACAAAAACAAAAAAATCTTTTAATGGTTCTAGTGATTGCATTTTCAATCTTACTAAAACATTAAAACCAACGAAATGGAAGTCTCGTATTGCAGAGCAATATTCTGATGAAAAGTACGACCTCACTTTTTTCACTTAGTCGCAAGAACTTGCGACAATTTGTTTTTGTGACATTGGCTTTTTAATGTTTTAAAAAGCAGAAAATATATAAAATAATCTGTTCCATTATACAGAATCCAAGCTCCAAAACAAGTGTTAAAAACTTTAAATATAATTTTTAAAAAGTGTTGAAATAAAAAAATCAATGTGAGAAAATCCAATCACATGATGATGCCAAGAAAGTTGTTTAATTTCTCATCTGCTTGTCCCTAAAATCTTTTAGTATTGTTGATTTTAACAACTGTTGGTGCTATAATTTTAAAATAAAGGTAAAGCTTTTAGGGATTTTAGCCACTAGCGGATATTTT
>JGI990J12352_1000179_pt1 | contig 14877 bp, 12 predicted proteins | sample Intmic4MA4BA4MSA_FD_12352 | JGI IMG/M metagenome (IMG submission 12352) | reverse complement strand
TACTCCGCTAAAAATTGCGAGACAACCTCTCTTTTTTTACTTCTGATAATTCGGTGCTTCTTGCGTAATTTCCACATTATGCGGATGTGATTCACGAAGTCCTGCGTTTGTGATACGTGTGAACTTTGCATCACGGTTCAATCCATCAATTGTTGGTGTTCCACAGTAACCCATTCCTGCGCGTAATCCACCACAAAGTTGATAAACAACGTCTTCAAGTTTACCTTTATATGGAACGCGTGCCTCAATTCCTTCTGGAACTAGCTTTCTAGCAGCTTCGATTTTTGTGCTGCCGTCCTCTTTTGCTTGGAAGTATCTGTCACTCGATCCTCTTTTCATCGCCGCAAGGGATCCCATTCCGACGTATGTCTTATAGCGGCGACCATTAAAGAGAATTTCTTCCCCTGGCGCTTCCTCACAGCCAGCGAACATGCTACCAAACATGCAGCAACTTGCACCCGCAGCAATAGCCTTAACGAAGTCTCCACTTAACTTGAGACCGCCATCGGCAATAACAGGCACGTTCACGGTTTGACAGTACTCGTAAACGCCAGCAATCGCTGTAATTTGTGGCACCCCTACGCCAGTAACGACACGTGTTGTACAGATTGAACCAGGTCCGATTCCGACCTTGACCGCATCGGCACCAGCGGCAACTAAATCTTGGGCAGCTTCTTTTGTCGCGATATTTCCACCGATGACTTGTAGATCAGGGAATTTTTGCTTAATTAGCGATACGACATTGGTAACACCTGCTGAATGTCCGTGAGCTGAGTCGACGCCAATGACATCAACGCCAACTTCTACCAATGCTGTAACACGATCCATCGTATCAGGGCCAACGCCAACAGCTGCACCACAACGAAGGCGTCCAAGCTCATCTTTACAACTTTGTGGGTATGACATTGTTTTATCAATATCTTTGATGGTAACGAGTCCTTTCAGGATGCCGCTTTCATCAATGATTGGTAATTTCTCGATTCTATGGTTCATCAAAATTTCTTTTGCTTCATCGAGTGTCGTTCCAACTGGTGCCGTGATAAGGCTTTCAAGAGGTGTCATCACATCTTTTACCTTTACGTCTTTGTTTTCTCGATACTTAATGTCGCGGTTTGTAAGGATTCCAATAAGCTTGTCTGATTCGTTTACAACAGGGAACCCTGAAACCTTATAGAAACCACACTTTTGGTCTGCTTCTTTGAGCGTTACGTCCTGTGTGAGGGTTACAGGATCAGAAATCATTCCATTCTGATATAGCTTGACACGGCGCACTTCTTCTGCTTGCTCCTTGATTGACATGTTTTTATGGATAAAGCCAATGCCACCCTGATGCGCAAGTGCAATGGCAAGCCCAGCATCTGTTACAGTATCCATTGCGGCTGAAACAATTGGGATATTTAGCTCGATTTTTTTCGTTAGTTTTGTTTTTAATGATACATCTCGTGGTAAAACTTCACTTTTTGCTGGAATTAACAAGACATCGTCGAATGTCAGCCCTTCCATAGCGATTTTACTTTGTAAAAAACTCATCATAGATTTCCTCCTTGAAATAACGTAAGATATTTCTACTATTCTATCACAATGCGCCAATCTTCTCAATAAAAAAGCGTACCCAAAAACGCAAAAAAAGAAGACATTGCTAATGGCGGATTGCACCATAGGTGCACCCGTCTAAAAACCCCCGAAAATTAAACATTCCACAATAAAAACGAAAAATGTAAACGTTTCTATTGACTAATTTTTTACGATGTTGTATAATGTACCCATCAAAATACAAAAAAAAATATATTCAATCAGTTGATTTGCTGATTAGTCAAGGAAGTTGCAAGAAATATGGATAAACACTTACTACATACCAAAAAAGGGATGCTCATTGATAAAATGGCTCGGGATTTTTTAACTAGAGAAGAAAATGAGCGATTGGAAGCGATTTCCGTTTTGCAAGAAAAGTACGATGTTTCTAGAGGGACAATCCAAAATGCATTGAATTACCTAAAAGAAATCGGAGCCGTTCAATTAATATCAAAAGGTCATTTAGGTACTTTTTTTGAATATATTAATCATAAAGCTTTGCAAAAATGCTTGGTAAAAAATACCATTTCAGGCATTATGCCATTACCATATTCAAAGCTTTATGAAGGATTAGCAACCGCTTTATATCTATCACTTAAAGATAGTGAATTGCATCCGCATATTGCCTACTCAAGAGGAGCAACATCCCGAATTGAAGTTGTTGTCAATGAGAGCTATGACTTTGCCATTTGCTCTAAATATGCCGCCATTGCTGCGATAGAAAAGGGTGAAGAAATAGAAATTGTATTAGACTTTGGATCGCAATCCTATTTATCTGAGCATGTAATTGTTTTCAATAAAGAAAGCAATACCCAAANAGAAGATGGGTTGCGTATGGGAATAGATGTTCATTCTTACGATCAAAAAAGTTTGACACATGAAATTATCAAAAATTCGCACAAAAAAGTCGAATTAGTTAATCTACCATCTCACCAAGTCATTCAAGCTATTCATCAGGGAATCGTTGATGCTGGAATCTGGAATTTGGATGAAATCGAAGAAAAGGGACATGCTGACCTAAAGCTGGCAAAAATCCCGATGTACGCATTCGAACCTTATTCCAATGCCGTTATTGTTATCAAAAAAAACAACACACTAATCAAATCAATACTAACCCAATACTTAAATATTTCTCACACAAGAAATATTCAATCAAAAGTTAAGAATAATTTGCTCATTCCAAGCTATTAATTGCTTTGTAAAAAGAAACTAATAGCTTGGAATGAGTTATAACCCAATATACAAAAAAATGTACATTCGTATATATATTGGAGTTGTATATTTATGAGCAAAGCGATATTTAAATGATGAGGGAGGTTGGTCATGCAAAGGTTAAGTATCTTGCAAGAAGCAAATATGATTGATGAACAAACACATCAACTTATGAACAAAGTGATTTCATATTTGCAACAAACACAAGAGCTAAAAGAAAGTAAAATGGAGGTGTTTATAACGCATCTAGCTATGGCCGTCATGCGATTGAAAAAAGGCGAAGTAGTCGATGATATGGAACCCGCTATATTAGCTGAGATAGAAAAAAGTGATGATTACCCTACTGCTAGGCAAATAGTAGCTGAAATTGAATCATGGAGTAGTTTCACTTACGCCGCTTCTGAAATCTCTTATATCCTGTTACATCTAGTAGATTTGTTAAACAAGAAAGGTGAGAAATAAGCATGCTTAAATTTGTAATTGGTGGTCAAATCAATAAATCAGAACTAGCTGACTTAGTCAAAAAACTAGGTCAAGATAAAGTGAGTGTTGTAGTCAAAAATGATTTAGAAGCGGCGATGGATGTAAAAAACGAAAATGTCGATTACTATCTCGGTGCTTGTAATACAGGTGGTGGTGGAGCGCTTGCTATGGCAATCGCACTAGCAGGAGCAGACAAATGTGCAACTGTTTCAATGCCAGGCAATGTATTTTCTGATGATAAAATTATTGCTGAAGTTAATGCAGATAAAATAGCTTTTGGCTTTACTGCACAACATATGGAGCAGGTTGTACCAGTTATTATGAATGCGATATTTTCTAAAAGAGGAGTGTAAATGATGTTAGAATATTTAGTCATTATGGCCATTGGAGCATTAGCCTCTGTTTTATCAAATCGTGGGGTTGCAGTTTTTAATGATGGATTTAGACCCTTAGTTCCACAATATTTCGAGGGTAAAATTTCTCGAAAGCAATTAGCAGCGACGAGTTTTGCTATTAGTTTTGGCTTAGTTATCGGATTTGCAATTCCAACTTCAATTGCAGCGACGATTATTTTAATTCATTCTATTTTATTAACAACGGATATCATTGGCGTATTTTGTCCAGATAATTTTAAAGGTATGATTTTATCTATTATTATCGGTGCAGTTTATGGTGGGTTATTATTACTAGGTCTTACATTTGTTGTAGATGCATTTGCGTTATTACCTTTTGATTTCTTATCATCACTTGGTCGAGTTAGCGCACCAGTAGTCGTTTCGTTTGCAATCTTCCCAGCAGTCGCAACTGCTCATCAGCATGGATTTAAAAAAGGTGTTCTTAATGCACTTATCANAATTGTTGTATTTTTTATCGTTAGAAGATTTGGGACATTTACACTTGGTGAGCATACGATTAGCTTGAATGCAGAAGGTGTATCAATGTTCCTCGGTATGATGATAATGATTGTATTTGCTTCTCAAGTTAAAGGCACTGGTGAAACGAGCACAGCTGATTTGACCGCTGTTTTTGCCAACCAGGTATCAAGAATTCAAAAAAATTGGTGGCTACTTGCACTTATGGGCGGACTAATCGCCGCTGGAACAAGTTTATCAATTATTGCAGGAGACCCTATATCATTGGGATTATTGTCAGAGGGTCAAGCAAATAATGCGGGTATGGCAGCTTTAGCTCGTGCAATCGGATTTGTACCTCTTGTGTTTACAACAGCTATCGTAACGGGAGTTTACGGAAAAGCTGGATGTACATTTGTTTTTGTGGTTGGATTGTTCCTAACTGGAAATCCATTATTGGCTTTCATTATTGGAGCTGCGGTAATGGCAGCAGAAACGTTCTTGATTCAAACATTTGCTAACATGATGGATAAGTTTCCTGGAATTAGAGAAATGGGTGAGCATATTAGAACCTCTATGAATAAAGTGTTAGAGCTTGCTCTTTTAATTGGTTCAGCCTTTGCAGCTGAGGCGATGATTCCTGGTGTTGGGCCATTATTTGTTATTGGATGTTATTTGCTTAATAAATCAGCGAAAAAGCCGATTGTTGACTTAGCAGTTGGACCAGTTGCAGTGATTGCTTTTGGAATTTTAGTTAATATTTTAGTAATCATCGGTCTTTATATTGTTCCGGTAGCATAAGAAAATGATTGACACTTTAGCAAAAAAAACATTTCTTGCATTGAAAAATCCATTTGACACCGTTAAAGATGTAAAAATTTTAGCGATCAACCCTGCATCTAAGTGGTTAGAAACTCATGAGAAAGCTTATTATGTAGGTGTTAAAGATACACCTGTTATTCCAACGAGCATTTTTGAGAAATTAAATCCAAATGGTTGCTTTTATCACACAAAAGATGTGATGGCTCATGGGGGAAGAGCCATTGATATGTACCTTGTTAATCCACTTACTGGAAAATGGATGAGTGGTTCAAGTAGTGGGACAGCGTTAAATGTCTTCTACCACATTAATGATATTGGCATTGGTACAGATGGCGGCGGTTCTGTCTTAGCACCAGCAGCTAGTCTAAATTTATATGGATTTATTTCTTCTATGATTGAGCGGGAACATGTTAAACAGTATCAAAAAAAATCAACCGATGGTATTAGATTTTCACCATCGATTGGTTTAATAACACGAGATCTAACAACATTAAAACTTGCTGTTAGCGCCTTACTTACAACAACAAAAAATAAGCATGATTACCAAATCATGATGATTAATAAAAAATCGGTAAACCCATACGTAATCCCAGATTATGATCGTGTTTATGATTTATTAAAATCGCAAATTACAGTTGTAGATGCACCTCCCTTACATGAAAGTCGAGAAAAACTAATTGATTTTATAAGTAACACTGCTACAAACAATCAAATTTTAGTCTCAATAGAAGGACCAATCGACCACATGGGTATGGGGGATAGCATTTATGGTTCGTTTGATACTTCTACTAAAAAAAGTCAAATGCAAAGTGGTAAAGGTTTGATGCGAGTAGTTAATATGGCAAATAAAATGGCTTGTACCATTCCTCTTGGCAGTCTTGGTTTTTGTGCGTTGATTGTTTGTGAAGATAAAAAAGAATTGATTCCTAAAATTTGGAAAATCGCACAGATGTTACAAGTAGAAACACCACCAACGGTAACCACATATTTTTCTAATTTAGACATGTACTTATAAAAGGAGCTGGATATGAAATTACAAGACGGTTATACATTAATGCATGAACATACAACGATCGATTTATCAAAAATTAAAAACGACCCAGATGCTCATTTAGATACTTTTGAAGATACTGTAGAAGAATTCAAAAAACTTCATGATTTGGGTGTTAGAAATATACTAGATGTAACAGCAATCGGAATGGGGCGCGATATTGCTTATACCGAAAAAGTAGCTAAACTGACTGGTATTAACATCATTCATTCCACTGGTTTTTATAAAGAACCGTTCTTACCTAATTTTGTATACGAAAAATCCACCCTCCAACTTGCTGATTTGATGTTAAAAGAAATTTATGAAGGCATCGAAGGAACAACAATTAAAGCTGGTTGTATTGGTGAAATAGGTACAAGCTTTAACGAAATGACCGAAATGGAAAAGAGGGTGTTTGACGCAGCGATACTAGCTTCCAAAAAAGGCGATTTAATGATTTCTACACATACAACACTTGGAACTTATGCCTTAGAACAAGTGCAGTATCTCATTAATAATGGTGTCAAACCAGAGCGGATTGTCATAGGACACATGGATTTATCAAAAGACTTGAATATCATTAAAGCAGTTTTAAAGACAGGTGTATATATTGCCTTTGACACAATTGGAAAAGACACTTACTTTCCAGATGAATCGCGTGCCGATTTTCTACTAGAATTAGAAGTATTGGGTCATCTTAACCAAGTCGTATTGTCAGTTGACATCACGCGTAAATCACATCTTGAAAAAAATGGTGGGATAGGATATGCACACCTTTTTACTAAGTTTTTACCGCAATTAAGAGAAAAAGGTTTAAAAGAGAGCTCTATCAATCAGATGCTAATCGAAAATCCCCAAAAATTATTATCAGGAGCACAATAAACATGAAAACAAGTCCACTAAAAAGCATCAATCTGCCACAAGCAATGGAATTCCAATTTCGCATGATTGATGAAATAACAAAAGTATTTAATGGCGCCGACTTCATTACACGTGGCGATTTAGGCGTTGTATCAGGACTTAATAAGCCACAGACAACAAAACAAGCTGAACAAGTCATCGCAGCTTTCTTTAGTGCAGAATCAGCACTACTTGTTCGAGGTGCAGGAACTGCCGCAATTCGCTACGCACTATTTGCAAGTATGAAGCCCGGTGATACCATCCTGGTTCATCAAGCACCTGTTTACCCAACGACTGTGACATCCTTTGAAATGATGGGATTAAAAACAATTTATGCCGATTTTAACAATCTTGATGAAACACGTCAAATATTGGCGTCGCATTCAGAAATCAAAGCAGCCTTAGTGCAATATACACGCCAAAAAATAGACGATGCTTACGAGATGGAAACAGTAATTAAAACAATTAAAAATCAAAAAGACATTCCAATAATTACAGATGATAATTACGCCGTTATGAAAGTTGATAAAATTGGAACCCAATGTGGCGCTGATTTATCTTGTTTTTCAACATTTAAGCTCTTAGGTCCAGAAGGCATAGGCTGCGTTGTTGGGAAAAAAGAATACATTAATATATTAAGAAAGCATCATTATTCAGGTGGGTTACAAACTCAAGGTCACGAAGCCTTGGACGTTTTACACGGATTAATTTATGCTCCAGTCGCTTTGGCGATTCAAGCGCAAGTAAACGATGAAGTTGTGGCGCGATTAAAAGCGAATGAAATTCCAGAAGTTAAATGGGCAGGAATTGCCAATGCTCAATCAAAAGTTCTATTAGTAGAATTTCATGGTGCTATTGCTAAAGAAATTTGTACGAACGCTGTACTTTTCGGAGCAGCACCACATCCAATTGGTGCTGAATCAAAATACGAAGTTGTACCGATGTTTTATCGTGTGTCGGGAACATTTAGAGCACGTGATGCGACATTGGAAGAAAGAATAATTCGCATTAACCCAATGCGTGCTGGAGCGGATACAATTATAAGAATTTTAAAAGAATCAATAAAGAGGGTGACATGATATGCTTCTTGAACAAACTGAAACAAGAAATGAAAAACTCATAGAAGCAGCTTTTAACCTTCATCAAATGGGAAAAATATACCCGGATTCTTATCTAATTGACATGGATACACTGATAAAAAATGCCCACGCGATGCTAGAAGAAGGCAAAAAACAAGGCGTTAACCTATATTTCATGTTAAAACAATTAGGCCGAAATCCTTACATCGCCAAAAAACTAGTAGAATTAGGCTATTCTGGAGCAGTTGTTGTTGATTTCAAAGAAGCGAAAGTCATGATGAAACATCAAATTCCAATTGGTAACATCGGTCATTTGGTTCAAATACCAACTGCCATGTTAGAAGAAGTCATTTTATATCGACCACAGATAATTACCGTTTATAGCTTAGAAAAAATCAAGCAAATTAACGATATCTGCGAAAAACATAATCTAGTTCAACCAATAATGATTCGTGTATATGACAAAAAGGATAAAATCTATAGTGGGCAAGAAGCAGGATTTCATCTTCAAAAATTACCTGAATTAATAGCTGAAGCAAACCAGTTGAAAGGGGTCTCAATTGAAGGGATAACTGCCTTTCCAGCACTATTATATCAAGAAACAACTGATTCAATTGAGCCGACTTCAAACATGACGACTATAATAGAAGCCAAACGCATATTTGAACAGTACCACCTAAACATCAAACAGGTGAACTTTCCGTCTGCAACTTGCTGTTCATCTATCAAGAAAATTGCCCATTTCGGCGGGACACATGGAGAACCTGGTCACGGGTTAACTGGAACAACGCCATTACATGCTACAAACTTGCAATTAGAAATTCCTTGCGTTGTTTATGTAAGCGAAATTTCTCATAACTTTAATGAACATGCCTACTTTTATGGCGGCGGTCATTATCGGCGCTCAAATATAAAAATAGCTTATGTAGGTAAAAATTTACAATCTGCAAAAAAAATGAACGTCATTCCACCTGAAGATGATGCCATTGATTATCATCTGACCCTAAATCAAAAAGCAATAGTAGGCGATACCATTGTTACAGCTTTTCGTTATCAAATTTTTGTCACAAGAAGTGATGTTGTCTTAATAGAGGGTCTCCATCAAAAAGAAGAAATAAAAATTATCGGATATTATGACAGCCAGGGACGTGAATTATAATGAAGCGTTTTATTGTAATCGTATTGGATGGCTTTGGCATCGGAGCCATGGCAGACGTACCAGAAGTAAGACCACAAGACATAGGTGCTAACACAGTCAAACACCTTTTAGAATACGGAAGAAACATTCAATTTCCAACTATCTTAAACCTAGGACTCGTTAATGCACTAGGTGAAGAAGTGGCACCATTTAACTTTCAACACAATGTGGCATGTGGGCGTAGCAAACTCGCACACTACGGAGCTGACACATTCTTCGGACATCAAGAAATCATGGGAACAATCCCCCAAAAGCCAAAAAAAGGACGACTATCCGAACAAATCAAACAAATAACACTCGACTTAAAACGCCATGACCATCGAGTAAAAACATATGAAAAAGATGGATTCCAATTACTATGCGTCAATCAAGGAATTTTCATCGGCGACAACCTAGAATCCGACCCAGGTCAAGCAATCAATGTAACAGGCTCTTTAGAATTACACTCATTTGAAGAAATAAAATCAATAGGAACGCTCGTCCGCAAACATTTTGAAGTCCCAAGAATTATTGCATTTGGCGGCGAAGGCGTGACCCTATCAAACCTAGAACAAGCCATTAGCGTACGCGAAGGATACATTGGAATTGACGCACCTGAATCAGGCGCATACCAAAAAGGATATCAAGTGGTTCACATCGGATATGGCGTAAATCCACATGAGCAAGTACCATACATCCTAAACCAAAAACAAGTACCGACCCATCTTTATGGCAAAGTCGCAGACATTGTCGACAACCCTTATGGCAAAGTGTTTCCAGGCGTAGACACAAAAATAGTAATGGATGAATTAATTTCAGATTTATCAAAAAATCAAAGCGGATTTTATTGTTTGAATGTTCAAGAAACAGACCTCGCTGGACACGCCCTAGATCCAGACGCCTACATCAAACACCTAAACACCGCAGATCAAGGCATCACAACAGTGATAAAACACATGCAAAATGAAGATATACTGATTATCATGGCAGATCACGGAAACGACCCAACCGCCACATCCAGTCGACACTCGCGTGAACAAGTACCCATTTTAATTCACAAAAAAGGACTAAAAAGCGTCGATTTAAAAACACGCGAAACACTCGCAGACATAGGCGCAACCGTCGCGGACTATTTTAATACCGAACTATCATTTGGGAATTCATTCCTAAAACTACTAAAATAAAAACATGAACCAACCCCTAAAATGGCACGGCGCAACAATTCCTTGCTCCGTGTCTTTCCAATCACATAAGCCGTAGACTCCGCGGCTTATGTGGACAAAATTTCCATATTTTTCATTAGGTCGTGTCGATACAAGTCAGAATGCCATAAATTTAGCTTACTTGCTTCTAGATACGGCAAAATTTTGTAGGCATATCGGGCATATGTCAAAGAATTTTAACGACGGATGAACGTAAATCGATAAAATGATGATGTTTTTATTCTTGCGTCGACATGACCTAAATGTTGTAATATCAACGTTTGGGATTAGTAAAATTCATTTTTTATATTTGTTTACTGATTTTCATTAAAACAACATAATTTTAAAACAACCAAATTTCGTACCATCACGTTCAGAATGCAAGATTTATATATCCAATTCAAAGCCGCCTTCATTTGTAATTATATCTTTATGAGTAAAGGTGTTGATAATCAATTGAGGCTCTCATTACGAATCACTTTGATCGGATTCTGATTGAAGTGCTCAATCGCATAGCATGGATTTCTCTCATCAAGTTAAAAGACAGCTGGTCGTGCTACGCCGACCAAGCTGCCATTTGGAAAGGTTATGTATTAGTATAGAACTTTGGAAATTATTCTGCTAAATGGAGGTTATGTGATGATTTATTTTTTAGATGTGTGTTCAAGTAGATAGTCGTAGGTAGTGGATGGTACAAGTTTTTGAATTTGTTCAATTTTTTTTTCGGCAAGGAGTTTTCTGACATATGAGGCACTGATGGTATTCTCTAGGGATGTAAGGCGTGGGATTTCGACCGTATCTATGTTGTATGATGGTAGGATTTGAGCCATAATCTTGTTGTATTCGGCAGTGACTTTGCAAGTGAGTTCTTCGCCGATGTAGCGTGTGTTTATACCAAGGGATGGGGCGATGTATTCGGCAAAGATATGCAAATCCAGTTCAGCGTGAGCAGTGACGATTTTTTCACTATCTTTCAGGAAGTATGAGGGGAATGTAGCGGGTGAAATGATGTACTTGCCGCTTTCGTGGATGTAGGTATTTTTTAAGTGTCTTGTGCCGAGTTTTACTAGTTTTAATCGGTCGGAGTATGAAAATTGTGATCGTTCTGAGGAAACGACGAAAATGTGAACAATGTCATTTTCTTTGGCTGCTGTTTTGATTAGGTGTAGGTGACCGTTGGTGAATGGGTTACAGTTCATTACAAGACCAGCGATTTTGTTGCCAGGGATTTTGTGTTTGCTTATTTGTTTGGTGAAGTTTGTGATACCGTTTCGTTTGTTTTCTAGAAGGAGAACTTTGTCTGGAATTTCCATAATTTTGTAGAAACCTAGGTCGGTAAAAATCTGATGGTTATGAGGTTTTGTATAGACAAATATGTGTTCAAAGCCACGATTATATTGCTCAGTGGTGAGTAGGCTGATGATTTTGTTTGTTAATGAGAGCCCAGTGTAATCTTTTGATACTGCGATACATTTTAGGACGTCTTCATCCATTGAGCCTGTTGCAATGATTTCTTCGTTGTTAAGGATAGCTATTGTGTATTGCACATCCTCGTCGAAGTCTAAGTCTTGAGTGATTAAGAATTTTTTGACTTTGTTGCGGTTAATAGTGTCAAATGGTGTAATGTGTAATTCTTTAAATTGATTTACTATCATTGATGGCACCTACTTTTTTCGTTATTTTATGATGGAATTTTATTTTTTATTTTGGGGTTTTCATGTTCTCTTGTGCATAATTATAGCAAATTAATGAAAATTTAGCTAGATTTTTGTTTTGTAATAGTTTACAATTATGAGAGAAAAGGTTACAGTACAGTGTGCTAGAATTACAGTGAACTTGGCGTCACAATTTGTAGTGAACCCAGGAAATTCGAGAGATCCATTGCCGAGACGCTAATTTTGTGTCAATTTAGTTCGAGAATTAGGTTACAAGACCCACTCAGAGAGTTGGCTCGCGCGATTGGCTCGTCGCTACAAAGTTTGACTTTTGGCGATGATGAACTTTTAGGCACTGAACTGTCAATGCAGTCAAACTAAGGAAATTTAGGGTTATACTAAATGCAAGATTTATGTTTGTTTCTAGAAATTTTATATGATAGTGAAAAATCGTGTTGATTATTATTTGTTACATACTTCCGTATGTGCCAATATGGAGATAAGGAGCGCTCATCAACACGAAATTGCACTATCGCAAAATTTTATTAACTTTGTAATATATTTTATATGATTTTATTGATATCTTTCCTTAGCTTGACTGCATTGACTGAACTGTAATGAGAAAAGGACGCTCTTATAGTTTGAAATGCCAAATTTGAGAGATGAATTATTTCCAGATGCTTCATTTACGATGATATTAATACTGCAAGGCGCACTTATGTAGTAACACCAAAACGATACAGAATTTTCTACTGATGGGTCAAATATTGATATAGTCGAAACTATCAAAGTTTATTGGAAATCAAATAAGTTCTATTTCGCTTAGTTAATACTATAGCTTTTTATTACTAATTCATCTGTATAGGCAATGCCTCATACGCACTAATTTAACACTACAGCGAACACAATAAAATCATGAGGGTGTTTTGAGTAAAAAAGCAGAATTTTTTAATGAACTACCCTGGGGCAGAGTCCTGAAACTCCCCACTGGGGACTTTCCCCCTTCGGGCGGGGGATCTGGGTCAGTGGCACAAGGGTGCCACAAAAGGATTTTCACGAGGCAGAGCCTCGGGGACTTATACCTCTACTTCGATTAAAATCGAAAAATTAAAAACTTCATAAAAGTCATTATTTTTTGCGATAGTGCAATTTCGTGTTGATAAGCGCTCCTTATCCCCAATATTGGCACATACGGAAGTGTGTAGCAAATAATAATCAACACGATTTTTCACTATCACATTATTTTTAAAGCTTTTTTACTCATAATAGGTTTGATTTTTAGTACTGCTCGCTGTAGTATTAAGAGAAAAGGTTGTAATTTCAAGGGATTTTCCGTTTTACAAAGAATAATATTATCAGAAAATTACCTCTTCTACTTCTTTTGATGGCTGATTTATATGTTAGTTCAGAGTAGAATCCTTGATATTACTCACTTTCGAGACTGGGTTAATGAATATGAGGCAATGCCTACATACCGAACGTGTCAAATTGGTATGGACTTAGCTAGGAAGTATGTTCGAAGTGAATGAGGCTCTAGTGCACCAGCTCGTAATTAATTATCCAAGTAACGTTTAAATAAAAATTTCAGAATTCGAGGAGGCGACAATGACGTTTGGCATTTTTATCAGGTATTGGATAGTTAATTTCGGGTTGGTGTACTAGGTGAAAATGACTTTGCTTTGAATATGGCGATTTTTAATTGTGTGAGCGTTCAAAATATCTGCGGGTGTGAGATTTATGAATTTGGCAAATTTTTATCCAAACGGCAGTCAGTGTGTTATAAATGATGAGGTGTTTAAATTAGCAGATTGTGCCTCAAAGGCGGTTTTATATGAAGTATCTGCATTTCCAAAGCCTGGGCTTGTATCACCAATTTCTTCTGGTGCTCATGATGATATGAATTATTTTACGTTTATTGATAGTACTACTGCGTTAATGAAATATTTTATATTATTTGCAATGGCTGGTTATTCCTCAAAAGATTTAAAGGAAATTTTTAGCGATATTCGCAAGATTGGTATACAGGCGGAGGCAGATATGTTTGCTGCTACTGGGAAAGTCAATACGCATAAAGGGATGATATTTCTTATGGGGGTATCGCTTGCGGCAACAGCAAAAGTATTATATGAACGACAAGATTTCAAGAGAATATCAAGCACAATACAAGAAATGACAGCTGATCTTGTATTGAAAGACTTACATCATTTAACAAAGGAAACAGCCAGCACTCATGGTGAGAAGCTCTATGTCAATCATAATATAACAGGGATTCGAGGCGAAGTAGAAGATGGACTTCCGATTGTTTTTCTTCATGCACTGCCCTTCTTTCAAGATAATAAGGATTTGACGCTAAATAACCAATTGATACAAACGCTATTTAAAATTATGACAATATGTGATGATACGACGATTATCCATCGTCACAATGTGAACAAGTTGCTAGAGGTGAAGGAAAAGGGGAAAAAAATTCTTGCAATGGATGGCGTTCGTTCAAAAGCAGGGCAGGAACAACTTGAACAACTTTGCCATTGTTTTATCGAGGAGCGAGTTAGCCCAGGGGGTTCTGCAGATTTGTTGGCTGTAACTGTATTTTTTGATTTAGTGCAGGAAAGTTTATTTTATAGTAAAAACTAAACAAAACAGAGCTCGATACATTCAAGTAAAGTAAGAAATTGATTTTTTGTCTTTCCAGTTTTTCTTTTCAAATTAACCTAATAATATTCAATCGGATTATAATCAGGTGAATAGGATGGAGAAAAAGCTCTATTTGTGTTCTATGCGAAGCGTTATATATCCAAACCTAAACCAAACTGAACTTGAATCCCTTTGCTAAACAATCGAGACATAGGGTAGCACTCGCAATTATAATTCAATGGAAAAGTTCAGTTTGGTCT
>JGI990J12352_1000178_pt1 | contig 14881 bp, 13 predicted proteins | sample Intmic4MA4BA4MSA_FD_12352 | JGI IMG/M metagenome (IMG submission 12352) | reverse complement strand
CTTAAAAGCAAGTGGCGCCATTTTAGAACTTGCCTATGTCGATACGGGGATTTTAATTGTTGCGCGCTTGTCAAATGCTGATGCCTTGCGATATGAAAAATTTATCATCCCACCAGCGCTTAACTCGTAATCATTGTTGCAAAGTTTTCGTGAAAATAATTTAGGTTACAATTTGCGCCAAGACCTTGGTGCAAGTTGTAACCTAGGCACTTAATGGCAGAATAAGAGGTTCTTTAGTTTTGCCTTGTACAATGGAAATTTCACTTTGCTTCCAATCAACATCTTTTAATTTAAGAAGCGCCAGATCTCCAGCACGTAAACCTGTGGTAGTCGCAAGTAATAGTAGTGCATAATCACGTTTACCACTAGATGTTGTTTGATCTATGTGATTCAACAATTTTGAAATTTCATTAATGTTCATACAAGGATAAACTTTCCTTTTATGGCGTTTTGGACAAGCGAGTAATAGTATATTTAAATCAACTGGTTTTCCATTCTCATTTAGATGTGTAAATAGCTTTCTCAAACCATAAATGACATCATCCATTGACTTAAGTCTACTAGTTGAAATCTCAGTCATAAATTCGCTAATAGCTATAGGATTAAATTCTGTGAAATCAGTGTATCCTTTTCGCAATAAGAAGCTGAAAAACCTTCTGATTATTGATTCATAGTTGCTTATTCGTTTGGTACTACAAGTCAAAGTGCACATAAAATCATTTAAGATTTTCTCGAAATACTCATTCAATAGTTCTTTCTTTTTTTGACTGAATACTTTCCATTCATAATATCCGCATTCCTGAATTTCAGTAAGAATACCAATTCCTCGGCATCTCCAAATAAACATTTGTTTAGAGATGTGTCCAACTTCTAGTTGTGTTTCATAAAGAGATTGAAGATCATCTATCAAATTTTGATTGTATTCATTTAAACCTTGAGATTTAAAGAATTCTTCTATTGGACGAAATGAACGATATTTGTAGCTTTTGAGTGTTCCANNAGTCAGTTTGAATNCCTCTTTGAGCTGCTTCATCGCAGTTTGAATTAAATTCGTGATTGTAACCTAAATTCCCGAAGAAATTTTTACCTACAAAGGTATTGAAAGAGCAAAAGCATTAAAAATGAATTTATGTTCTTTAGAAAGAGGAAAAAGAATGCGATCATCATAGATATATTGAACACGAAGTCTTTCGAGAGTTTTAAACATTTTTTTAAGAGACGTTTTCCGATACATATCATGAGAACTCATGACATTGTGAATATGAGCCATGATGATTAAAGCAATGAAACCAACAAAAAGTTTGTTTTGCATCCGATGATCACTATGGACTCTGAGGCGTCCAAGATCTAAACAATTTTTAAGCTTCATAAACCCTTTTTCTACAACATCTTTAGCACGATAATAATCAAGTGCCTCTTGGACGTTATTAATATGATTGCTGATAAGAACAAGACTACCTTTGTATCGGAGTTCCTCTTCAATCACCTCGTGCAAAATATTGACTGTGTAACCTGAGGCTTCTTTTTTACTCTTTTTGATAGAAAGGTATTTATTAAAGGCAATCACTAACTCAGGATTTGTCGGATTCTTAAGTGCCTCTTGTTTTAGTTTTATAACATCGCCGTATAGCTTGTTTTTTAAACGATATGCCAACTCAGCGTTAAAGATAATGTGGGTAAATACATCATGCTTATCGTTCCATGCCATCTTTTTGGTTAGACCACGAACAACATCATTACCAGTTAAGATAGTGTTGTCAACGGTATCCATAGTTGATTTCACGCCAAGGATACTCTTTTTTGTAAAATTCATAGTTAGTGGGGTCGGAATTAAGAAACGAATACCATTCTCATCATCTAACATACCGTCAATGTTATCTTTACGAGAAAAGCCTTTATCCATGACAATAGACATGTGATCAAGTTTTAATCCTGATGCGAGTTGCAACGTACTCTTTAACGTGCTCACATCGTTGATACTGCCACTATAAGTTGTTTGGAAAATAGGAAGCTGAGATTTCTCACCAAAGAGCATACACACATTGACTTGTGGTAGTTTTTCTTTATCTCGATTATAACCCCATTCAACATCTCCAATGAGTTCTGAGTAAGAAGAAATTGAGGTGACATCAAGTGCAACATATTCACTTTCGCTTCGTAATTCTCCCCACTTGGAGTAAAAACTAAGGCGTTGTTGATTGGTAATCGTTGATAAAAGCTCACTAATATTTTGTGAACTCATATTACCACAAGGAAGACTTTCGCTAGTTAAGAGCCAGTCTTCGCAATACATAGCAGGTTCTCCTGTTGCCACCATATAAAATGCCAGTGTTAAAACTTGTTCCCAGTTTTCAGTCATTAATGGCTTCAAAATATCTGTCAATCCAATCTGTTGGCTAATAGAATCAAGTAAGTAAAAGACACCAAATTCGCGAATGGTTGCTTTCTTAATATCATCTTTTGAATACTGCTTAATGTGATTTATTTCAGGTTCTTTATCTGTTCCACGAAAGGTTCTTTATCTGTTTCACGAACACGTTTTAAATATTCAGTTTTATAAATCGGTTCTCCTGTTTTGGGATCAATTTTACCGATACTTGTTTTTCGTGTTTGTGGGTTACCCGTTAGAATCACGGTAAGAAACGGATTCATACAAATAGATGTACTTACCAACTTTATTTCGCACGATTGATGCCATAATTATCACTTCCTCAATATTGTAGGTAAATATATTTTACCTACAATAGGGCATTTTTGCAAGGAATATTTGGGTTATTTTGTCATAAAAATCAGCTTAAACGTTGGTACTGCTGTATTTTAGCTTTTTTTGGTATTTTGTAGGTAAATTTTTGACGGGAATCTAGGTTCAATGACTATGAACCTATACACCAACGCCTTACCAGAAGTAGAACGGAAAGCAGTCGAAAATACCTTAATTTTCATGACTACGTAACTATTTACGTAACTATTTTACTATCCGATGCTTGAAAGTATTGGTATTATAATGTTTGTGTAAAGCATTGACAAAATACTAGGTTATGTATTAAAATATAATAGGCATGTTAAACAAATATAAAATGCTAGAGCAGTTTAATATAGCTCATGCGAATGCGAAGAACTGATTTTCTTTCTAGCCGCATGAGCTATAACAAAGGAGAGATTTTTATAATGGCTGAAATAACAATGAAAGAATTAATGGATTTAGAAGAGGTAAAAGTACCGACTGTCGGTGATTTAGTTACTGGTAAAGTTATCGCAATTGCCGGACAGGAAGTAACAGTTGATATTGGTGGTGGTAATGACGCAACAGTTTATCTAAGCGAATTGTCAATTGATAACATTGCTTCAGTGCTTGATGTTGTCAGTGTTGGTAAAGAAATTACTGCAGTTGTAAAAAAGGTTAGTGATGAGCAGATTTTACTATCTGTTAAAGCTGTCGCCATTCGCGCCCAAAACGACGCAATTGAAAAAGCATTAGCAGACCAAACAGCGCTTTTGGCAACAGTAACTCGCGCGGTGCGTGGTGGACTACTAGTAGATTTGAGTGGCATTGAAGCCTTCTTACCTGCTAGTCAAATCGATGTCCGCTATGTTGAAAATTTAGACATTTATGTCGGGCAAACTTTTAACGTGCTAGTTGAGTCAATTAAACGTCGCCGAATTACGGTCACACGAAAAGAACTCGCATCAACCGAGCGCGAACAGGCGAAAGTTGAAGTTTTAGAAAGTGCAAATGTTGGTGACCTCGTTGAAGGAATCGTTACTAAAATTACAGCTTTTGGCGCATTTATCGATTTTCGTGGCGTTGAAGGCTTGGTACATATTTCTGAAATTTCGCATATTCGCTTTAAAACAATTGAAGACGTCCTAGCAGTTGGCGACGCGGTTTTGGCGCAAATCATTAAAATTGATGGCGATAAAGTTGGTTTGTCAATCAAAAAAACCATTCCAACACCAATGGAAGAATTTGTCAAAGTGCATCAAGTCGCAGACATCATAAACGGATTAGTTGTTAGTACCCACGATTACGGAGCATTTGTTGAACTTGCTCCAGGCGTTGAAGGTTTAATTCATGCCTCAGAACTATCTTGGGAACACGCGCGCTCAAAAGTAACCAACTTTTTAACGGTTGGGAAAAAAGCAAAAGTAAAAATTATTGACATTAATCCTGAATCTGGACGTGTTGCCCTCTCGATTAAGCAAATCGAAAATGACCCTTGGGAAGCGCTAGCGGCAAATATTGGCGATATCATCAAAGGAAAAGTCATCAGCATTACCAAAGCGGGCGCCTTCATTAACATTGCCCCATACATTGACGGCTTATGCCATTTCTCCGAAGCTTCTTGGTCAACAAAAACCCGACTAGAAGACTTAGTGAAAGAAGGCGATGAAGTCGAAGTTAAAGTAATTTCCCTTGACCGTGAGCGCAAACGTATTGGCTTATCTTTACGCCAAGTAACTGATAACCCATGGGAAAACCTCGAATTTAAACGTGGCGATGTCATTAGCGGCGTCGTTACTAACCTAGATAACCGCGGCGCTCAAATCAAAGTTGCAGAAGGCGTTTTAGGCTTCTTACCAATTGGACAAATAACTGATCGCCGCTTAGCAAGCGCCAGCGAAGCCCTCTCATTGAATGAAGAAGTTAGCGTTAAAGTAACCAACTTTGAACCAAAGCACTACCGACTAGACTTAAGCATTCGCCAAATAGCAACAGACGCAGAACGAGCAAACTTTGATGCATATATGAAAGTGCAAAAAGTCGAAGAATCCGACTCAGAGGAAACTTTAGGCGATTTGTTTGGCGACACTTTAAAAGAGCTTATTTAATTTGCAACAATCCACAACCAAAAAAGCCCTGTCAAGCTAAAAAGCAACGAAAAACAGGAGATGACGTAATCGGTGATTAACTTTCGTCATTTCCTTTTTTGATCAAATTTTTGAAATCTGTGCCCGTTCTGAGCATAGCAAAGCCTGCGAAAAAATTAAGGCGCTTAGCACTTAATGACTAGACAATTAATCGAAAAAGAAGTATAATGTATTAAGTACTTTCTGTAAGCGATCCAAAATTTTATGACAATTCACCCTTTTAACCGTTATTGTCTAGTATATCCGCGCAAACTCTCCCAAAACTAAAAAACTTGCAGTGCTGTGCTAAAAAACGAAAATTAAGAAGGTGGAATTAAATGGATAACCAAACAGCAAAAATTAGAATGAGAATGAGCACGCAAGATGCCCACTATGCTGGCAATCTAGTCGATGGGGCAAAAATGCTCGCCCTATTTGGCGATGTTGCAACTGAATTACTAATTCGCCACGATGGCGACGAAGGTCTATTTGTTAGCTACGATAACGTTCAATTTCTGGCACCTGTGTATGCGGGCGACTACATTGAAGCGCAAGGCCAAATTATTTCGGTTGGCAACTCATCCAGAAAAATGGAATTTACTGCCAAAAAAGTCATTGTCGCACTGCCAGAAGCACACGCAACAGCAGCCGAAGTTTTGGCTGAGCCGATTGAAGTCTGCCAAGCAAGTGGTACATGCGTTGTGCCAAAGGAGCGACAACGATTTAAACGATAACAACAACTAGGAGGAGTTCTATGGAAAAATTAATTATTACCGCTGCGATAAGCGGCGCCGAGGTAACTAAAGCGCATAATCCGGCAGTTCCGTATAGCGTCAGCGAAATTGCTAAAGAAGCCTTCGCAGCCTATACCGCTGGCGCTAGCATCATTCATTTACACGCTCGTAATGATGACGGAACGCCAACGCAATGCAAAATCCGCTACGCGGAATGCATCAAAGCAATTAAACAATTATGCCCTGATGTAATCATCCAAGTATCAACCGGTGGCGCTGTTGGGATGTCGAGTAAAGAACGAATGCAACCGCTAGAATTAAATCCGGAAATGGCAACCCTTGATTGTGGAACCGTCAACTTCGGTGGCGATGAAATTTTCATCAACACCGAAACCATGATTAAGCAATTCGGCAGCGAAATGCTAAGTCGTAGCATCAAACCTGAAGTGGAAGTTTTTGACAAAGGCATGATTGATACCGCAATCCAACTTAATAAAAAAGGTTATATTGCTTCGCCAATGCATTTTAACTTTGTTGTCGGCGTTAACGGGGGCATTGCTGCCACACCAAGAGACGTTATGTTTATGAAAGATAGTCTGCCAAGCGGCTCTACCTTTACAGTCGCAGGCATTGGTCGCGCTGCTTTTCCAATGGNTGCCCTTGCCATTATTTCTGGTGGTCACGTCCGCGTTGGCTTTGAAGACAACGTTTACCTCGAAAAAGGCGTCCTCGCCAAATCAAACGGATGCCTTGCTGAAAAAGTTGGGCGATTAGCCCGAGAATTAGGACGNGAAATTGCCACACCGCAAGAAGCAAGAAGCATCTTAAATTTAAAAAATACTGCAAAAGGAGCATGATAACCATGAAAAANGCCAGTAAATACGGCATCCATCGGGTAATTACCCCCCAAGGCACCCTCCCACAAGCTGCCACAAAAATCGATAACAACATGGATAATATCTACCCAAACGAAATTCTAATCGACGTTTACTCGCTAAATATTGACTCGGCATCCTTTACCCAAATTAAAAATGATGTTGGCTCAAATGTTGATAACATTGCTAAGCGCATCATGGACATTGTTGCTGATTTGGGAAAAATGCAAAACCCTGTAACCGGCTCAGGAGGCATGCTCATCGGTAGCGTTGCCAAAATCGGCGCCGACTTAGTCACCGATTTAAAAGTTGGCGACAAAATTGCCACGCTCGTTTCGCTATCACTAACCCCGCTAAAAATTGAACAAGTTAAAGCCGTACACCTCCAAACCGAGCGTGTTGATATTAACGGACAAGCTATCCTGTTTGAAACGGGAATCTATGCCAAATTACCCGCTGACATGACTGAAGAACTAGCACTAGCAGCCCTTGATGTTGCCGGCGCGCCAGCACAAACCGCAAAACTTGCAAAACCTGGCGATCATGTCCTAATTTTAGGTGGCGCCGGCAAATCCGGCATGATGTGTTGCTACGAAGCTAAAAAGCAAGTCGGCGCCAAGGGTAAAGTTGTTGCCGCTGTCATTAACGAAGCAGAACAGAAAAAACTCGCAAGTAGTGGCTTATGTGATGCGATAATTATTGCTGATGCAACCAAACCAACCCTCGTCCTCGAAAAATCACTCGCAGCCAATGATAACCGAGAATACGACCTAGCAATCAATGTCGTAAACGTCGCCAACACTGAAATGTCGACCATCTTACCGCTTCGTGACGAAGGAATTGCCTACTTCTTCTCAATGGCAACCAGCTTTACAAAAGCAGCCTTAGGCGCCGAAGGCGTTGGCAAAGATGTTACCATGATTGTCGGCAATGGTTATACAAAAGGTCATGCCCAAGTAACTTTAGATGCCCTCCGCGAAAGCCCTGTGTTGCGAGCCATTTTTGAAGAAAAATATAGCTAACATGTCAATTTACACTCCAAAACTCATCACAAATCACCAAAAACTAAACCTTAGCTTGTCGTTTGTGCCCGTTTGGAGAACATTTCATTTGAAGGAGAACGAATGATGAAAAATACAATATTTAAAGATATTCCCAGTGAGCAGTGGAATGACTGGAAATGGCAGTTGAAAAATACCATTCAAACCTTAGCCGATTTAAAGAAAGTCGTGGATTTATCCGAAAAAGAAGAAGCTGGCATTGCCAAAGCACTCGACACGCTGCGCATGGCAATTACGCCTTACTATTTATCGCTAATTGATTTAAATGATCCGACTGATCCGATAAGACTGCAAGCAATTCCGACAATTCATGAATTAGAACAATTTGAACAAGATCTAGAAGATCCGCTAGCTGAAGATGTTGACTCACCCGTTCCCGGTCTGACGCATCGCTACCCGGACCGCGCCTTATTGTTAGTTACCGATCAATGTGCAATGTATTGTCGGCACTGTACGCGTCGTCGCTTTGCTGGACAATCAGATGCTGCCTTGCCAACAAGTCAAGTTGATTGTGCAATTGATTATATTGCCAAAACTCCGGTAATTCGGGATGTGGTTTTATCTGGTGGCGATGCCTTGCTAATTAGTGACGAACGCCTAGAACATATTATTAGCAAACTACGCAACATCCCCCATGTTGAAATTATCCGAATCGGCACGCGCGTCCCCGTTGTCATGCCACAACGAATCAATGAAGCCTTAATCGAAATGCTAAAAAAATATCATCCCATCTGGATTAACACCCATTTTAACCACCCAAATGAACTTTCAAAAGAAGCTCAAGCTGCCTGTGAACGCTTGGCTAACGCTGGCTTTCCCCTTGGCAACCAGTCAGTGCTACTCGCTGGTGTTAACGATTGTGTCCACGTGATGAAAGACTTAGTCCACAAACTAGTAAAAACCCGCATTCGCCCCTATTATATCTATCAATGTGACTTAGCCCGTGGACTAAATCATTTTCGCACTCCAGTTGCACGCGGTATCGAAATTATCGAATCCCTCCGCGGTCATACATCCGGTTACGCTGTCCCAACCTTTGTTGTTGATGCCCCAGGCGGTGGCGGTAAAATTCCCGTAATGCCAAACTACGTCATCTCACAAGGCGTTAACAAAGTTATTTTAAGAAACTTTGAAGGCGTAATAACCACCTATACCGAACCAACAGCTTATCGCCACAATTGCCAATGCAAAGGCTGCCAGCAAGACAAACAACAACTCGTTGGCGTTGCCGGGCTACTAAATAATCAACAAATGATGCTAGAGCCCGTAAATCTAGCCAGAAATGAACGAAAAAAATAATAACCAAAGCCGCAAACTAAGATGCTGACTAAAAACCTACCTGAACAACTTTCCCAAGAAAACGGTAAACTTAGTCGGATATTTTAAAACAACCAAAGGAGGTTGATTAAGTGATTCCCAAATTAAAAATAGATCAAAACAAAGTAGCACAAGCAAGAATTCATGCTAAAAACGTCGCAAAAACCACCCAAAAATTTATCGACCTACACACAACAGTAGCTGTTGAGCGAACAATTTGCCGACTTTTCGGAATTGATGGCGTTGATAATGTAGGAGTCCCATTAGCAAATGTTGTTGTGGATCATCTGCAACAAAGTGGATTGCTATCAATGGGTGTAGCGCTAGCGCTTGGCAATGCCATGGTTAGCTTAGCGATGACACCGCAAGCAATCGCCGAAGCCATTAGCCAAAACGAACTTAGCTTAAAGGAGCTACCAATGGGCGATTTAACTGAAATTACAGCAAGCGTTGACGCCGTTGCTAGCGAAATGGTTGCCACAATTCAAAAAAATCGCAACGCCCGCGCAGCATTTTTGGATAAATATGGTGATAAATCGGGACCGCTTTTATATGCAATTGTTGCAACTGGTAATATTTATGAAGACGTTACCCAAGCAGTGGCTGCAGCTAAACAGGGCGCTGATATCATTGCTGTTATTCGCACAACTGGGCAAAGTTTGCTCGATTATGTTCCCTATGGCGCGACAACAGAAGGCTTTGGTGGCACATATGCAACACAAGAAAACTTTCGGATCATGAGACGCGCTTTAGATGAAGCCGGCGCTGAACTTGGCCGTTATATTCGTTTGTGTAATTACTGCTCCGGGTTATGTATGCCAGAAATTGCCGCAATGGGCGCAATGGAACGCTTAGATGTTATGCTCAATGATGCCTTGTATGGAATTTTATTTCGCGATATTAACTCACAACGCACAATCATCGACCAATACTTCTCACGAGTCATTAACGGCTTTGCCGGCGTGATTATCAACACCGGCGAAGATAACTACCTAACAACCGCCGATGCCGTCAGCGAAGCCCACACTGTCCTAACATCACAATTTATCAACGAACAATTTGCACTAGAAGCCGGACTTACAGAAGCACAAATGGGCCTCGGACACGCTTTTGAAATCTCACCAGACATTAAAAATGGCTTCTTATACGAACTAGCACAAGCTCAAATGGCACGCGAAATCTTCCCAAACGCCCCGCTAAAATATATGCCTCCCACTAAATTTATGACAGGCGACATCTTTAAAGGCACAACCCAAAATACCCTATTTAACATTATCACAGTCATGACAAATCAAAGATTACATCTGCTTGGCATGCTAACAGAAGCTATTCACACACCGTTCATGTCAGATCGGGCGCTAGCTATCGAAAATGCCAACTACATCGCCCATACAATGGCTGATTTAGGCGACGAAATTCAATTCAAAGAAAATGGCATTATTCAAAAACGTGCCGAAGAAGTCCTTGATAAATCGCTAGAACTACTAAAAGAAATCGAAGCTAACCAACTATTCAAAACCCTCGAAAAAGGCATCTTTGCCGGCATCAAAAGAAGCCCAGAAGGCGGGCGCGGTCTAGAAGGCGTTATCCTCAAAACGGCCGGCTATTTCAACCCATTCATCAAGCTAATGACCTCAAATTCGGAGGTGAACAACTAATGAACCAAGACATGGATTACACGCAAATACGACCTTATGGCGACACGAAAAACGACGGCAAAGTTCAACTCTCCTTTACACTGCCTGTTGATAATGACGACAAAGGCAGCGAAGCTGCTAAAATTCTAGCAAAAAAAATGGGCATCCACGACCCAAGCGTTGTCCATAGCAAAACCCTTGATAAAAACTTTACGCTGTATATAATTTACGGAAGCACCTCGCATAGCGTTGACTATACCAGCATTGAAATTCAAACTGTCGCTGGCGACGTCATGGACATGAAAGCTGTTTCGCAATATATCAAAGCCAACATTAAACGGCCAGTTGTNGTCGTGGGCGCTTCTACCGGAACCGACGCTCACACTGTTGGCATTGATGCCATCATGAACATGAAAGGCTTTGCTGGACATTACGGACTCGAACGCTACGAAATGATTGAAGCNCATAACCTAGGAAGCCAAGTACCAAATGAAGAATTTATCAAAAAAGCCAAAGAATTAAAGGCCGACGTTTTGTTAGTTAGCCAAACTGTAACCCAAAAAGATATCCACATTCTGAATTTAACCGAACTTGTTGAACTACTAGAAGCCGAAGGCCTTAGAGATAAAATTGTCCTTGTTTGTGGCGGACCAAGAATAACCCACGAACTAGCAAAAGAGCTTGGCTACGATGCCGGCTTTGGCGCCGGAAAATTTTCCGAAGATGTCGCCAGTTTCTTCGTAGTGGAAATGGTAAATCGAAAATTAATCTAAACACACAATAAAATAAAAATGAGGATGATGAACATGAAAGGTATCACAATCGAAGCATTAACAATTGGCCAAAATGCGTCTTTTTCAAAAACAATCACCGAGACGGATGTCGTCTTATTTGGCGGACTTTCAGGAGATTTAAACCCAGCACATTTTAACGAAGAATATGCAAAAGACAGCCTGTTTAAAGGTAGAATTGCTCACGGCATGTTATGTTCTAGCTTGATTTCAACAGTTTTAGGCATGCATTTACCAGGCCCTGGAACCATCTATCTAAAGCAAGATTTAAAATTCCTCGCGCCAGTTCGCTTTAACGATACAATTACCGCAACTTGTACAGTAAAGTCGATCACTAAAGAAAAAAATCGCGTGATTTTGGAATGTAAAGTTGTTAATCAAGCCGGTATTGATGTCATTGTCGGCGAAGCAGAAGTCATGCCACCAAAGTAGTTATAAAACTAAAGAAATCAATCAACAATCGCAAATAATTGAAACTCATAGATGTGCGAGGTATGCGAAAATGCCAACAGCAAAACTCATTGACTTATTAACACCTTATCGAACAATTTCCATAATCGGCATGGCAAAAAACGTCGGCAAAACGACAACGATGAATCACCTTATCAAAGAATTTGCTAAAAACGACACCGCGCTCGCTTTGACAAGTATCGGCAGAGACGGCGAAATTACTGATATTGTTACCAACACGAAAAAGCCAGAAATCTTTGTCTTTAAAGGGACAATTATCGCAACAACCGAAAAATTATTAGGTTTTAGCGATATTTCCAAGGAAATAATTTGCACAACCCAAGTCAACACCGCGCTGGGGCAAGTTGTCATTGTTCGTGCCCAATCTGATGGTCATGTCCAACTAGGCGGCCCTTCAATAACAGCGCAACTTTCCCAGCTGTTAATCGATATTAGTCAGCTTGGCGTTGAGAAAACGCTAGTTGATGGCGCTCTCAGTCGCAAAAGTTTGGCAAATCCGCAGGTAACAGCAGCAACCATCCTTTGCACAGGGGCAAGCGTTCACCCAGAAAGCCAAACAGTTATCGATGAAGCCGCTCACTTTGTTAAAATGCTTACCTTGCCTCCAGTCACCGATAGCAATATTTTAAAAGCAATTATTGCGAGTAGCGAGGAAAAAATTGTTAAAAATGACGACTTTATCTATGTAAGCGGCGCTTTAACCGATGCATATGTTAGCGGACTCATTATGTCGAATTATCCTTTAAAAGCCGTTAAATTAATTGCTGATGACGCAAGTAAAATTTTCATCAAACCGGCTACTTATGAAAAGTTAGAAATTAAAGGCGCAAAATTAATGGTGCTTAAAGCGATTAACCTTGTTGCATTAACGATTAATCCGACGGCTCCTTCTGGTATTGATTTTGACAGCGAGGAATTTTTAGACAAATTTCGCAAACGTCTGCATATTCCGGTCTTTAATTGCCAACGCTGAAATGAAAATCTTGAATTAGCGAAAATTTTTACTTTACTTTCACCACGAAAAGTTGTATGATATAATCAAAGCAACTTATATTTTGGAGTGATTTTTATGTTAAATGCCAAGCTACCTAAGTATTTGGCGATTGCAGAGTGGCTGAAAGAAAATATTCATAACCAGCAGTTTAAGTCTGAAGAAAAATTAATAAGTGAAAACCAGTTATGCCAGAAATTTGCAGTAAGTCGGCAAACGGCAAGGCAAGCAATTGCCACCCTTGAAAAAGAAGGTTTAGTTACAAGAAAGCGCGGTAGCGGAACTTATGTTAATCAGGTAACAATCCCCGGTAAAATGTCAACGCACAATATCGGCGTGATTACCACTTATTTAGATGATCATGTTTTTCCGCACATTATTTCTGGCGCTGAAAAAATCCTCTCAAAAGCAAATTATAATATGACGCTAAGATTAACGCGCAACAAAGTTCACAACGAAAGAACGCAGCTTTTATCACTTTTAACGACTGGCATTGACGGGCTAATTGTTGAAGGCACGAAAACCGCTTTGCCAAATCCTAATTTAGATGTTTATCAAAAATTTTATGAGCAAAATATTCCGGTGATTTTTATTAACGCCTATTACCAAAATATGCCTTGTAATTACATTGTAAACGATGATGTTTTGGGCGCAAGATTAGCAACAAGGTATTTAATTAATCACGGTCATACTAAAATTTTTGGCATTTTTAAGCACGATGATCAGCAAGGAAATAATCGTTATAAGGGTTTTATTGATGAGATGTATGCACAAGATTTTAAGGTTGATGATTATGGAATTTTGTGGTATTCGACCGAAAGCAAAGCGGAAATTTTTGCGCCACAACAGCTTGAGGTTTTGGCTGAGAAATTTCGGCGCTGTTCAGCGGTTATTTGTTATAATGATCAAGTAGCGATGAGGTTAATTCAACTTTTTAATGGTAGTGATATTAAGATTCCTACCGATCTTTCGATTGTAAGTTTTGATAATACGAGTGCGGCTTTGATTTCAACGGTGCCTTTGACCAGTATTACACATCCAAGCGTCGAGATTGGAAAGCTTGCAGCTTCGTCGATTTTAAAGATGCTTGAAAATCCTTATCATACAGTTAAGCACGTTTTTACGCCTGAGCTAATTGTTCGTGATTCAGTCAATTAAAAAGGAAAATATGGGATTACCAGTAGTGCATGATAATCCCATATTTTTTTAGTTTTTTGTTGTTAAATTAGTCGTCGTTATTCGCTTTTTTTCTCAAGGAAATTGCAATCCCGAGTCCGCCAACGGCAAGTCCGACTAGTAGTAATACGGCTACGGTATTCATTCCGGTTTGGATTAGTTGATCGTCGTTATTTTTGGTATCATCATTGTTATTATTTGCATTATTGTTATCGTTATTATCGTTGATGCCATCATCAATATTATTATCGACATCAGTACCATTATCACCGTCATCATCAACGTAATTTCGAAGAGTCACGGTTACTTGCTCAACACCATCATCGTCTATCTGATAACTCCAATTTTCATTCGGGAGATTAACGCTGATGTTTTCCGAATTAAGATGAATGTTAGTCGCAAATGGGAAGTTTATTCGAAAATCATTTGAATCACTGTCGATTGTATAGTTAAGCTCATTTAAGATGCGGTTTATTGTTATTTCACGATTTTCTTGAACATCAACGGTGATTTGAGTCATATCGTCAAACGTCAAAACATCGCCTTCGGTAAAGCTTATATCGAAATTATTGAGTGGATGATCAAAGAGTGTCGTCGTTGCCGAATTAATGTTAGTTGGGCGTGTTTCAGGTGGTCGGTGAGCGCCATTATCAGCTGTATTTCTAGCGAAGTAAACTCCCGAAGAAATGTCGAGTGCATCCATCAATAGTTCATTATAAATAGCTCCTCCGTCAGTTCTTGAATGATTTCCTGTAATTCTCACACCATCATGAATTATTAAATAATTGTAATTAAATATCTCTCCTCCGGGGAAGTCATAATCAAAATGGTATATATGAAATGCGCCGCCGTGTGTTGCAACATTATCAGTAAACTCACCACCCATGATGTTAGCCGTAGCTCCGAACACTAATGAAATTACGCCACCATAAACTGCTGAATTATTATAAAATCGACCACCATAGATATTAAGTTCGGTT
>JGI990J12352_1000177_pt1 | contig 14932 bp, 12 predicted proteins | sample Intmic4MA4BA4MSA_FD_12352 | JGI IMG/M metagenome (IMG submission 12352) | reverse complement strand
TATTCACCTGTTGAGGAATGCAAATGATGGCTATATTTATACGATTCCGAATATGATTGACTTTCCACCAGCAATGTCAATGCAAATTCGTCAAGACTGGCTAGATGAATTAGGGCTTGATGTGCCACAAACATGGGATGAATGGGTTAATGCATGGCGAGGATTTCAAACTTTAGACAGTAATATCGTACCATATGCGGGTGACGTATTTTCTTTAATGCCAGCATTTGGGATGAATGTTTCTAATAGATTTGGCTTTATGGTTGATGATGATGGAAATTATACATTAGCATTCGAACAACCACAATTTAGAACATTTTTAGAAGAAATGAGAATGTTATACGATGAAGGCATTCTTGATCAGGAGTTTGCAACAAGAGGAACGATGATTAATAACGTCGGACTTGAGCAAGCCTGGCAAGCTGGAGTCGCAGGTTCAGCAATGACATGGGCTGCTAATACCAGAACAACAACTGAGATTTTAAGAGAAATCGAGCCAAATGCAACAGTTATTGGTGTTCCACCTGTTCAAGGTCCAAACGGAAGTCAAGGAATTCATCATCGAAGTCTAGTAACCTCTGTAGCAGCTATCACTATTGCAGGTGAAGACCGAGCTAGAGAAATCATACAGTTTTTTGATTTTTTATATAGTCCAGAAGGCATTACTTTGATGTCATACGGTATTGAAGGACGCCATCATGAGGTTGTTAATGGTCAACCAATAATGAATGCCCCTTATCATGAATCGTTTAACAATGCACGTGAAGCGGGAATAAACTTTACACCAATTGCTCACAAATTTGATCGTGATGCGTTTATGCAATTAACACTAGCTGGAAGTGCAGTAGAAGATTTATCAGATACTGAAAGAATTTTCTATGAAGCTTTGTTAGTGGGCGAACCTTATTTTTTCACACCAACGCCAACATTGTCAACAGAAGCTTTCGCCGCACGTCAGGCAATGATTTTCCCAGTTATTGAGCAATTAATGGCCGAAGCCATCATTGGACGCATTTCTATTGATGATTTCTTTACTGAATATGAACAATTAAGAGATCAAGGATTGCAAGAAATTTTGGATCAAGGTCAAGAAGCATGGCAAAGAATTTCAAGTAGATAAGCAAACATTGAGGTGACTAGAATTTTGGAACAAGTAAAAGTAGGAATCGACAATATTGATAATTTCGTCCACTTGCTCAAAGGTAAAAGGGTGGGATTGATTACAAACACAACAGGTGTGAAAAGTAATCTGGAAAGTACAATTGATGTTTTAGCTAAAAAAATAGATTTACGAGCGCTTTTTGCACCAGAACACGGAGTTCGCGGAAATGTCCAAGCCGGAGAGAAAGTAGAAAATGAAAAAGATGTAAAGACTGGGATCCCAGTCTTTACGCTATACGGTGATAGTAAAAAACCTACAAAACAAATGTTAGAAAATATTGACGTATTAGTATTTGATATGCAAGACGTAGGCTCTAGACTGTACACTTATCTATACACGATGGCATACAGCATGGAAAGTGCAAAAGAATACAAAAAGGAGTTTATAGTCTTAGATCGCCCTAATCCGCTTGGCGGTGAAGTAGTCGAAGGAAATTTGGTTCAAAAGGGATACACATCATTTATTGGTCTTTATCCTCTGCCTTATCGTTACGGATTGACAATTGGCGAAATGGCGTTACTTTTCAACAAAGAATATAATATTAACTGCCACTTAGAAGTCGTTAAAATGCAAGGTTGGAAACGCTACATGAATTATGAAGATACGGGCTTACCATGGATTTTACCATCGCCCAATATGCCGACAGTTGATACAGCATTTATCTATAATGCTACATGTATTTTTGAAGGTACAAATATTTCAGAAGGACGTGGCACAACAAAACCATTCGAAATTATAGGAGCGCCTTGGCTAGATGCTTACAAGTTAGCAGATAGTTTAAATGAGAAAAAGCTAAGCGGTGTTTTATTTAGACCAGCATTTTTTACACCAACATTTTCAAAGCACAAAGAAAAACTCTGCGCTGGAATTCAAATCCACATTCTTAATCGGCATACTTTAAATAGTGTACAAATTGCATTACACCTTTTAAAAGCAGTTAAAATGCAAAATACTGAAAAATTTGAATATTTGCCACCTTATACCGAAAAAGGAAAACATATGATTGACTATAACACAGGAACAAATTACATTAGAACTCATGATTTTGATCCGGATGCAGTGTATGAACAGTGGCAATTAGAAGCAAAGCAATTTAAAGAACTAAAATTAAAATATCACCTTTATGACTAGCACTTTAAAATTTTGTTTTGGAGGATAAACTATGAACCTAGAGTTAAAGAAGAAGATTGGACAACAGTTAGTTGTAGGTTTTGATGGCTATGAATTAAATGATCACATTAAAAATCTAATCATTAACTATCATGTAGGAAATGTTATTTTATTTGAGAGAAACTGTAAAACCCCAGAGCAAGTCTTTAATTTAGTGCAATCATTGCAACATTTATCTATGGAGCACAACGGCTTACCTCTTTTTGTGATGATAGATCAAGAAAATGGAGTTGTAAATAGAATTTACGATGGAGTTACAGTATTTCCAGGAAACATGGCACAAACCGTTGGTGCAACACTAGAAGAAACAGAAGAAATAGCCTATTATACAGGCGTTGGCTTACGCTCATTAGGTATTAACTTTAACTTAGCACCTAGCGTGGATGTTAATAATAATCCGAATAATCCTGTTATTGGTGTTCGTAGTTTTGGCTCATCAGCTGATATCGTTGCAAAACGTGGCAATGCTTATATTAAGGGATTGCAAAAAGCTTGCGTTATTGCAACTGCCAAGCATTTTCCTGGCCATGGAGATACAACTGTAGATTCTCATCTAGCATTACCAATTATTCACCATGATAAAAAACGGCTTGATGAAGTGGAACTTTATCCATTTAAAGAAGCAATAAAAAATGGCGTTAAAGCAATCATGAGTGCCCATATCCAGTTTTTGGCGTATGAACCAAACGGAGTGCCAGGGACATTGTCTCATAATATTTTGACAAAACTTTTACGTACAGAGCTAGATTTCAAAGGTGTCATTATAACAGACTGTATGGAAATGAAGGCGATTGATGATTTATATGGAACTGCTAAAGCAACCCCGATGGCGATATGCGCGGGCGCTGATTTAATTTGTATTTCACACAGTGAAAAAAAGCAAATAGATGCCATTGCAGAAATTAAAAGAGCGATTGACGATAACAAATTACTAAAAAAGCGCATCGACGACGCTTACAACCGGATTTTGTCTTTAAAAAAGCAATATGATATCAAAAATTTCTTAGAAACAACCTATCCACAAGCAAAAACTAATTTGTATAAACAAGAATGCGAAGAGCTAGCTAAAAAGGTAAGTAAACAAAGTATTACGGTGGTGAGAAATCAAGGTCAGCTCCCAATGATAAACCAGGATACTTTAGTTATTGCTCCTGATGGACGCGCTTTAACAGGTGCAGATGGGTTGCGTCACACACCAAACTTTGCAAAATTTTTGTCAAATAAAATTAATTATGTAGAAGCTTTTGAAATCAAAAATTCACCAACAAATGAAGAAATAATGCTAGCGATGAACAAGGCAAAAGCGAAGAGCTTAGTAATTGTGTGTACTCAAAATGCAACCTTTGAACAACAACAACAGCGATTGGTTCATGAGATTTTGAAAGTAAACNAAAACGTTATTTTAATTCCATTACGAAATCCTTACGACATTGAACTATTTCCAGAAGTACCTTGTTGCTTATTATCCTATGAATATACCATGCGTTCAATGGAAAGTTTAGCAAATATTCTCAAAGGATGAAAAATCGAACTAGCAGCGGGTGTATTTATTCACCACAAACCAACAACAATAAACACAAGGACTGATGATAATGGGTTACATAGTAGGATTAATGTCTGGGACTTCCCTAGATGGGATTGATGTAGCTTTAGTAAATATCAAAGGAAGTGGCGCCAGTAGTAAATTAGAATTGCTTGACTTTCTAAGCATACCTTTTTCGGAAAAAGAGCGCCTAGAAATCGAAAAAAGCTTATCCGTCGAAACTTCTGACGTTAGAACTATCTGTAGCTTAAATTTCGCGTTGGGATATAAATTTGCTTTTGGAGTCAAGAAAATCTGCCAAAAAAATAACATCCAAACGCAAAACTTAGCCGTGATTGGTTCTCACGGACAAACAATTTACCATCAAACAAAAACAGAAGACGGACTTGTCCCGTCAACCCTGCAAATAGGTGAGGCCGCTGTTATTGCTTATGAAACACAAGCGTTAGTAGTCTCAAATTTTAGAACAATGGATATAGCTTCTGGCGGTCAAGGTGCACCTTTAGTCCCTTACACCGAATGGCTACTTTATACAGATTTGCAAAAATCACGATTACTACAAAATATCGGCGGGATCGCCAATGTTACCGTGTTACCAAAAAAAGCAAAACTAGAAGATATTGTCGCCTTTGACACAGGTCCTGGAAACATGATAATTGATGAAATTTGTCAACAGCTTTTCGATGCCCCTTATGATGAAAATGGTCTTTTAGCAAAGCAAGGAAATATAAATGAAAAACTGTTAGCTCGATGTATGGATGTCGCTTACATAACCAAATCCCCGCCTAAATCAACCGGTAGAGAACTCTTTGGGAAAGAATTTGCTCAACAGCTAATAAAGGAAAATGCCAATCTTTGTAAATACGATTTATTAACAACTTTGACGATGTTCACAGCTAAATCTATCGTTTGCAATTATCAAAAATTTGTTTTTCCTCATTACGAAATTGACGAGTTAATCGTTGGTGGCGGGGGAAGTTATAATGCGACCCTGATCAGGATGTTAAAAGAGTTGTTAGCGGGTGTTTGCACTGTAAAGGTGCAAGAAGAGATTGGCTTCTCATCATCAGCCAAAGAAGCCATTGCTTTCGCAATCCTTGCAAATGAAACGCTACACGGAAATAGCAGTAATGTCCCTCGTGCAACAGGTGCCAAAAGTCATGTTGTCTTAGGAAACTTGACATTTCCACCAGGAAAAAATCACGTGATGATTAACAAAATTAAGTAAAGAATAGGTGAAGTAAATGAATTATATTATCGGTGTTGATGGTGGTGGGACTAAAACCGAAGCAACCGCTTATAACTTTGATGGCATAGCGCTAGCAACAGGCTACAGTAGCTATGCAAATGTGTTGATTGATGCTAATAGCGCTATCAACCATATTACCAAAGCCATTACCAAATGCCTAGCTTCTCTTGATGCCCAAAAATGTGTGTGCATTTATCTAGGTTTAGCGGGCATTGATAGCGGTGCTCACCGAGTAGAGTTAGAAGCAAAAATACAACAGTTTAAAATTCCTTTTCAAATCATGAATGATGTTAAGCTTGCACACGCCTCCCTACTCAAAGGTAGCGATGGCATCTTGACCATCTCTGGAACTGGTTCAGTAAGTTTTGGAATTAAAGGCAATTATCATGAAATGAGTGGTGGCTGGGGCCATTTGTTAGGAGATGAAGGTAGTGGTTATTGGATTGTGATTGAAAGTCTAAAAAAGTTAATTCAAGATTATGACAGCATGAAACGATATTCAAATTTAAGCTTAAAATTGATGGAGGCGCTAAATATTAAAGCGCCTTCAGATATTAAGCGTTTTATTTATTCTGCTAACAAAGGCGCCGTCGCAGCTTTAGTACCAATTATCGTGAAAGAAGCTAAAAATGGCGATTTGCAAGCGCAATTTATTTTAAATGAAGCAGGAATTCATTTAGCAAAAATGACTCTACGCCTTTATGCTAAGCTTAATTTCGAACCGCTTGCGCAGGTTTTAGTTGGAATAAAGGGGAGCATTTTAGAGCAGATTGATTTCGTTTTCAAAGCGTTCGCCAAAACTGTCAACGGTCGAATCAAAAATGTGCAAATAATTAATGAGCAAATATCAGCTACAAAAGGGGCTTATTATCTAGCGCTTAAGGAACAATTAATTCAAAAGTGAAGGAGGGTATTTATGAGAAACTCGTGCGATATGTACGTTAAGTTGTATAATTTAGATGGCTACATGAAGGCAAAAATTGTCGAAAATATTCAAATAAGAAGGGCGATGATTTTTGAGAAACACATTGTAATGGAATGGGTGGCCAAGCATTTTTCCGATTATTGGAAAAGTGAATGTGAAGGTGCCTTTAGTCATAATCCGGTTGACTGTTTTATTGCGGTAAAAGGCACCCGTGAGATTGTAGGCTTTGTATGCGTTGACACTACTTTTAAAGGCTTTTTTGGTCCGTTAGGCGTGGCTGCATCAATGCGTGGGCTAGGAATTGGCAAAGCACTTACTTTAGTAGGATTGCAACAGTTAAAAAATAAAGGATATCAATACGCTATTATCGGGAAAACGAACATAGCTGACTTTTATGAAAGGGTGTGTGGCGCTGTTGAAATTAGCGATTCAGATCCTGGTGCGTATAAAGGCATGTTGTAATTTCAACATATTTAAGGTAAACAAAAACCAACAAATAAATGAAACAAAATGCAGTAGTACCAGCGGTTTGAGTTAGTTTACAGTAATCAAAAAATGTTTTCTTAACTTCATCATTTAAAAAAAGCAAAAAGCTCCGAAATCCGTGTGTAATCAATGTATTTGGAGCTTTTAATGTGCAATTTTTTCTGTTGTACATCAGCCTTTGGCATAGCTAGAAACGACCTCGGATTTCACAAATTTTTTCTTCCATTCAATTCCAAGCAACTCATTAAGCTGTTTCATATCATCGTTAGCATCAACCCGATAAAAGCCATTTGTAATAGGGTTAGCACTAGCACTTTGTAGAGCGTTAATAATTCTAGCTGGACTCATCTTATAGTCAGTCTGATGCTGTAAAACTCGCATAAGTACTAATGCTAAGAAACACGTTAAGAAATGAGCTTGAATATGTTCAGGCTTGTAAACATAAACAGGGCGTGTGTCAAAATCTGTCTTTGTTACTTTAAAGCTATCTTCAATTTTTGCAAGTTCCTTGTAGTTTCTCAATATTTCTTCATCAGACATGGAAAGCTCACTTGTAACTAGCACATTAATTCCATCAAACTGTGCATCAAAATCAACAGCTGTCTGATCAATTTCAATGAATGGAGTAAATGGCTTCTTTTCACCAGTTTTCTCATCTAGGGTGGATAGTTCTAAATATTTTTTACCACCTTTTTTACAGGTTTCTCTAAACAGGTGTGGATTTCTCAATTTCTTTGCATAATCAATGGCCGCGTCACGCCTAATCTGTTCGCGGTTAGCGTATTTTTGACTCCATGTGACTAGGACTTTTTCTTTCACTTCTTTTGTTTGGATAGGCTTGGTACTCGTCTTGACTGTTCGAGTTCTGATCATTGATTTTTGACCAAAAGTCACATCTTTATTAAATTGCCAATCTGAGGGATCTAATATGAATTCTTGAAGTTTTTTACAGACGCCTTTCTTTCCACGATGCTTCTGTGAAAACAACCAGCCGTCTTCATTATTAAATGTTTCAACAATGTTATTGCCACTATTCATTGCTTTATCGGCAACCACTACAACACGTTCAATCCCAAATTGCTTCTTGATTTGCTTAATTGCATCACAGTATGTGCTTACATCAGGAACATTTCCACCAAACAGTTGATAACAAATTGGAATTCCGTTAGTATCCATAAACAGACCCATTTGGACAATTGGACTTTTACGCTTTTCTTTACTTGCACCTTTTTTTCTCATACCAGGTGTAATGACACCTGTTTCTTCATCGACAATATCTTCATCATTGATACCAATTTCGAAATAGTAATTGATTACATCATAAAATACTAAAGTGGCAACTCTTCCTATTTTTTCTGTGATGACTTCATGAGCTTTCTACTTTTCGTTGGTCTTACAATAAAAAACAGAACTTTCGACTTTTTTAAGTGATGAAGTCAAGAATTAGAAGTTAGGTGGTATTAACTTCCTTTTATGATGCGATGAATCTGCGCGATAATCAAAGGCCAATTATTAAACGCAGATTGTTTTTGAGNATAACTCAAAAATAAAAGAGGATTTTAAAGGTAATCCTCAAAGACCAAAGCTATTTGTTAGTTAGGCTGCCATGTTAAGCGCTTGTGTTGCTTGGTTAATTTGATAGTCAATTTGTGATTCTTTTAGCATCCATTCAATAAAGACGCCATAGCCAAGCGTNGAATCATGAACAAGGACGTGGGTGACAGCGCCGATAATTTTACCATTTTGNATNATTGGCGAGCCACTCATGCCTTGAACAATTCCNCCGGTTTGCTGGATTAATCGCAAGTCTTTGACAAGATATTTAATTCCTTTAACATCTTGTTTTGGCTGTTTGTCGATATCAATAATTTCAATTTCAAATTCCTCAATATTTTTGCCGTCAATCACGGTAAGGATGGTTGCCCGTCCTAAGGTAATTTCATCTTGATAAGCAATTGGTAACATTTCGCGCGCGTTAAAGGTGTCCGTTGTTAGCTTGCCGTAGATGCCATATTGATTGTTTTTCTCAATCGTTCCGTATACTTGGTTAAAATAAATTTCGGCGATTTTCTCGCCTGGCTCGCCGCTAGTTGCTGATTTAATTGAGGTTATGTCCGAGTCAACTAATTCACCTTGGCTAATTTCAACGAGTTTATTAGTATCTTGATCAATTATTTCATGCCCAAGCGCAGCGTATTTGTAAGTTGCTGGGTCGATATAGGTCAAAGTCCCAATCCCCGCAATTTGATCACGCAAGTAAACGCCTGTTGTTAATTGGCCATCTTTATTTTTGTAACCAGTAATGATCACTTCTGATTCAGCTTCCTCACGTCTAACTGTTAACACCAACGCGCCTTCGCTAATGGCGATTGCTTTTTTGTAGTCGTCAATACTGTTGATACGTTGACCATTAATTGCTGTGATAATATCACCTTTAGCAAGTCCCGCCTCGGCAGCCGGCGAGCTTTTACCATTTACGGTTTCGACTTGATAGGTATCAACAACAATTACTCCAGCGGTTTTAATATGGATTCCAATCGCATCACCACCAGGAATTAACATATAGCGGTCTGCTTCACTAGCAAACACGATTGTATTTGCACAAAACGCGAAAAAAGTAAATACTAACAATATCTTCTTAATTTGCTTTTCCATTATAACGCTCCTTTTACTCGCTAAAGATATTATTAGTTTGCGCGATTTTGCTTTTTTTATACACAAATTTACAATTTGCGACAAGAAGCAAACATCACAGTTATTATCTGATTTTTCGCTGAAATTATACTAGCTTTTGAGAATTTTTTACGAATATCCAACAATTTTTCCCAAAAAAAGTCGCCAAGATTGGCGATGTTGTAAATAATCACTGCAAAAGTCGTTAATAGCAAAGATATGCTTCGTAGCCCTGCATCACCGATTTTAGCTTGCTAATTGCGCTCACTTCAATTTGACGAATTCTTTCACGGCTAATTCCTTCGGTCCTCCCTAATTCGGCAAGCGTTTTAATCTCGGTTCCATAAAGACCAAATCGATGAATAATAATAAATTGCTCGCGCGGGCTTAAAAGTTTCAACCCTTTTTCGATTGCCAACTGTAGCTCATTAGTATAAGTCGCCTCATCAGGAAGCAGATTGAAATTAGCGGTAAAATTTGGTGTTAAATCATCAGCACTTACTAATTCGCCAATTTCGGTAACATCATCTGTGGATACCGGTTTGTTAAGTGAACACCATTTAAACATATAGTCGCGGACTTGGCAAATAAGATCATATTTTTCATTAGTTATTTGCAATTTCTCGCACATTTGTCGCTTGGTTATTTTGTCATCAGTAACCGCTTCATGACAAACTATTTGATGCAAACTTTCAAACAAATGCGACGGCACTTTCATAATAAAACCTTCATCGGTAATTAAGCGAATCACACTTTGCTTAATCCAATAAGCGGCATAAGTGGCAAAGTTATTTGTATAGGTAAAATCAAATTTTTCAACAGCACGNAACAAACCTTCNAGTCCTGCGGAAAACAAGTCGTCATATGCTAAATTATGATTATAAAAATTCCGATAATTTCCTACAATTTTGTGAACTAAATTCGCATTGTTTAGCACGAGCCACTCAAGAGCTTTTGCATCACCGAGCACGCGATATTTCTTGAGAAATTCTAAATTATGCTGATAATTTGAATCTGGATTTTTCATCAACTTCAGCCAACTAGCCATAATTATCCCTACTTTCTTAATCGCGAACAATTTGGACAATATTTTTGCGCATCTTTGCTTATGTAAGAACAATTTGGACAACTGTTAATGCTTTTTAAATTGTTAATCGCTTCCACTAGTTGCGTAATCTTGCGCTCTTGGATAAAAATTTTCTCACGTAACTCCTTAATTTTTGGTGATGACGCAACCTCACCTACCTTATCAATGTGAACATGCTCACCAATTGCTTTGTAATAAGCTTTTTGCCGATCGCGCTCAATTTTTAAATTCAAATTTAACTGCAGAATATTTGACCATCTTTTTGCGACTTTGTGACCTTTTACACTTGCACTTGCAACTGAGCGAGTAATTGTATTTATCAAACTCATGAATTTCACCTCGCAATATTATCCGCCAAACGAGGACAAATTTCAAATTAGAATTCATTCCCATTTGGAATATAGTATATTAACTCCGCAAGCTAAATATGTTTAAAAATTATTTTCCATTTTTGCCAGCGGCGCTAACGGCAAGTTGGCAAAAATCGGGCAAGCAACGCGTTAAAGTCGATAAAATCAACGGCTATCTCCATTTAACAAGTCGCAAAAAAGACACCCTGTGTTAGAGTGTCTGCTGTTTTTAAAGCGTCTTCCTTAGGTGGATCTATGCTTCATTCATTAAGGCTTCAATTTCTGCAACTTCTTTAATTATGGAGGCGGATAAATTCTCACAGCCAGTTGCTGTTACTAAAATATCATCTTCAATCCGAATGCCAATGCCCTCCGCTTCAATGTATAAGCCCGGCTCAATGGTCACGATCATTCCCGCTTCGAGGACAAACGCGCGACCGCCAACATCATGTGTATTGAGTCCTAGCGCGTGGGCAACACCGTGATAGTAATATTTTGCAACATCATCATCATTATTACCGGTAATTAGGCCAAGCTCGCGACATTTATCAGCAAGTAATTTACGAGCTTCTTGACCAAGCGCCTCCATCGTAACACCGGGAGCCACCTTGTTAATCACTTGCTTTTGCACATCAAGGACTGCGTTGTAAACCGCTTTTTGCCTCGGGGTAAATTTCCCATTAATCGGTAGCGTCCGTGAAATATCCGCTGAATAATGATGCCAAGCACAACCAAGATCAAGCAAGACTAAGTCGCCATCGCCAGCCTTTGCGCAACGTGAATCATAGTGCAAGACGGTTGCATTAGCCCCAGTTGCGATAATTGGTTGAAAGGCTTTTTCTTGCACGCCATTCATTTTCGTTGCAAAGTCGTAATGGGCTTCAATTTCGTATTCAAACATCCCTGGACGTAAATTTTTCATTATTGCTTCAATTCCTAGGCGGGTTTTTTCAACAGCAGTACGCACATTTTCGATTTCTTCAGAGGATTTAATTTGGCGAAGCTTGGTAATGATTGGATAAAGATTTGCTAAGCTGATAAATGGATAGCGCTCTTTGAGTTGTTTAGCAAAGGTGATTTGGTGAGTATCAAGGTGCTCATAAGTAAGGCGTTCAAAGTCAAAATATCCATGCGTGAGTCCTTCGCTCATCAGCAAGCCACCTAAATGCTTGGTTAATGTTCCCATACTGTGAATATCTTTTTCGGGAATTTGCGACAGCTCGCTGGCTTCGGCTTTTTTCATTCGATAGCCTGTCCATTTTTCTTCTAGTTCTGAAACTTCATCAATAAATAATAACGTTTGAACTGTGGAATTTGCCTTCATCATGACCAACGCAAAGTTTGCCCGACTAATATTTGTGAGGTAAAAAAAGTTACGCCAGACAGCAAATTCATGAAATTCATCACCGGTTCGCACCGGGGCATTGCCAGATAAAATTACCGCAACGCTTCCTTGTGGTAGCTGGTCAATAATGCATTGCCTTCTAGTTTGTAGCGTTTGACTGTTCATCTTCATATTATTTTCCCACTCCTTAGCTTTTTAAATTTTAGTTAACATCAGCAGACGCGCCGCCGCCTGCTGATGTTAACTCCACCGCACATTTTTTTAATTTAAAGCACACGGCTTTACACTCTTTTATTATAGCACATTTTGTGATGATTTTCAAGGCGAAAAAGTTATGACATTTCTTTTGACCGCTTAGCGCAAGCCTTCATAGCGCCTTGAACGATGTTGCCAAACTGGTTGTCATTCAAATACTTAACCGCTTCAATTGTCGTGCCGCCTGGTGAGCAAACCGCTTCCCGCAAATCATTTGGTGCAGATTCTGTCTGCATCACCATTTTAGCAGCTCCATACACCGCTTGCGCCGCAAAGCGAGTTGCCATCTCCCGAGGCATCCCTTCTGCAATTCCACCATTAATCATCGCTTCAATTAGCATATATACATAAGCAGGCGCTGACCCACTCGTAACAATTACTGCATCAATTAACGCCTCATCAACAACCTCCACACGCCCGATTGCCAAAAACAGCTCACTAACTAACCGAATATCCGCAGAATTTAACCTCTCATTTGGCACAACTGCCGTCATCCCGGCTTGAACCATTACCGGCGTATTTGGCATAGTTCGCACAACTTTAACCGGCTTGGCAAAATACCCTTCAAGCGTTGCAATCTTAACACCAGCTGCAATACTGACAACAATCGTCGCCTCACTTATCGCTTCTTGTAAATCAGCAATTACCGTTGCGCACTGATTAGGTTTTACCGCAAGCATTAAAACATCCGCCTTTTTAGCGATTTGTCGCGAGCTAGATGTTGTTACAAATCCCATCTTTGTTGCAACAGCCTTTTTTTCTTCATCAACATCCGTTACCAAAATATTTTGTGGCAAAGCTTTCCCGCTACGAACCAGACCATCTGCAATTGCTTGCCCCATATTTCCATACCCAATAAATCCAATTTTCAACGACATTTTTCTCAAATCCTTTCCAAATTTTTCTCTGCAAAAAAGTCTAGCAGTCCCGAAGCCATTTCTGGATGTTAAAATCCCCTTTTTGCCACTTATCAATAGTGCCGTTTTTAATCAGTTTATTTGCCTAACATACAACTAGTACGCATTGCAAAGAGGCGTCGGCGACTCTATTTTCAACAGTATACACCAAAATCACTGAATTAGTCAAGGCTTTTCATCGCCTAGATAAGCAATAATTTTACAACACTGCTTGCCCCTTAAACTATACTAAAACGCTCCTGACCAGCCACTTTCCCAATTAAATGTGCTCTACCTTCTTGAATAGCTGCCCAGAAAAGGCTATAATATAATCTAGGAAGTGATAAGCTATGATAATCTGTCCAAATTGTAATACCCAAAACCAGCAAGACGCGAAAAAATGTCCAAATTGTAAGAAAAAATTAATTTCGAAGAAATCGACGAATGCTCCTTTAATTGCAATTGTTGGCGCGACCGTTTTGCTAATTAGTGTCATCGCCATTTATTTCTTGAGCGAAACCGCCGACAATTCGGAAATTGTTCAAGCTCCTAGTCTAAATGCCGATTCGACTAACCTCGAGCAGGGACTATTTACTGCAACTGGGGCGGGAAGCGACATTCATGGAGCTATTCACCGAATTGAGGATAACGGCAATGTTGTCTACTTGTTTGGAACAATGCACGCAGCAGCACCAGAATGGTTTCCGCTGGCTGATATTGTTGAAGAAGCAATGCGCCGAGCTGATGTTTTTGCCTTTGAATTTGATCTAACACTTGCAAGCGTTTCGCTTGACGAGTTGGCAACTTTGGTTGACCTTTTTCAAACAGGACAATATCTGCAAGAACAAACGCTTGCGGACGTTGTTTCTGCCAATGTCCATGCCGCGATTGTTCGCTACATCGAAACTTATGGCCTTACCTATGAAGAAATTTATCGAAAAAATCCGATTGCTCTAGCGACCGAACTTCAAGTGGCAGTTATGGCGGATGTTTTTGCTGAATTTGGCATCTATTACGACGAGCAAATTGGTGTCGATGGTTACATTTTAGACTTTGCCATGCAAAATGCGCGCCCAATAATTGGCCTAGAACCAATCGAACAACAAATCCGCATCGGTAGCGCGCCCAATCAAGAAATTTTAGACCGCGCTGGCTTCACTGGTACTTTAGATGAAATTTTTTACGACGCTTTGGTCGATTTTGTCCCCCGTGATGAACTATTTACAACGCTTTATGATAGCACCGCGACGCATTATCAATATAAAAATAACGATATCGAAGGCATTATTGCCGCCATGGATGTCAACAGCGACGAATTAGAAAATGCCTTCACGCGCTACACGGTTGAAGTTTTACTAAACTTTCGTTCAACTTACTACGCAAACGCCATTGCCAACCTCCTACGCACAACTGACGAACCGACAACCTTCTTTGTCGCAGTGGGCTTATCTCATGTAATTCGCCAAGGCGAATATCTAACAAACATTGTCGAACAACTTGAACTACTAGGCATTACCGCCGAACCAATTTGGAACAGTCAATAATTCAAATCTTGACAGCTCGTGCTCAGTAATGTGCAAATCTGTTTGCAGGTGAGGTAATGAAAGGTGCTTTACCTAAAAAGCAGTTGAGGCTTGTACAAGCNTGGNTNGAGTTACATAGAGATGAATTAGAAGCTAACTGGAAGTTAGCGAAAACAGGTGGCGACCTTTATAAAATTGACCCACTTTAAACAAGAAAGCGATATACAGGCGGTTAACATGAAAAAAATTAAAGATGTTGTCGTGCTAA
>JGI990J12352_1000176_pt1 | contig 14933 bp, 11 predicted proteins | sample Intmic4MA4BA4MSA_FD_12352 | JGI IMG/M metagenome (IMG submission 12352) | reverse complement strand
CATTTATCAAAACTATGGTTTTAGCACTTTTCTTGAAAATACAAATTGGAATATATTTGCTTTTTCTGCTAATTTACTATTGACTTTTTATATAGTTAGTCTTTAATTATATATTGTTTGATATCTTATCAAACTACACTAGTAGTGTCAATCTTTTTCTGAAATTATTTTCTAATCATACGGATTGAATAATATTTTATAATTAAAAATGTCTCAGAAACTTCTGAAACATTTTTACACTCCTAAAACAATTTATTCAGTAGCCGATAACAACGCATCAATTTTGCCAACAACATCATTTTCAACGGCTTTTTTCGCATGACCAATTGAGTACATAAATGTCTCCGCATCGCTTGAACCTGGTGACTTGATAACTGGTGCTTGAATTCCAAGTAAAATTGCACCACCGACAGTCTTCGGATTAATGATTTCTTGAATACCAGCAAAAGTTGGTTTTAGTAATAGACCACCGATTTTACCCTTTGTTGTAGCCATAATTTCTGATTTTAACAAGGTGAAAATGTCTTTTGCTGTTCCCTCAACGGCTTTCAACGCAATATTCCCCGCATATCCATCCGTAGCGATGATGTCAACCGCACCAGAAATCATTGATTTCGACTCAATATTTCCAAGAAAATTAAGACTTGGATCAGCTTTCAACATCGCAAAAGCTTCAACTTGTTCGGCGCCACCTTTCGCATCTTCTGTTCCGATATTAAGTAATCCAATCGTTGGATTTTTAATTCCTAAAACAGTTTTCGCATAAATGTCAGCTAATTTAGCGTTTTGATAAATAAAAATTGCTTTCGCTTCACTGGTTGCGCCAGCATCACATAAAATCGTATTTTTATTTTTGACAACCGTTGGTAATAATGGTGCCAGCGCTGGGCGGTCGACAGACTTCAATCTTTTCACGAGCAAAGTTCCAGCTGCAATTAGAGCTCCTGTTGCACCAGCGGAGACTAAAGCATCAACTTCACCGTTTTTCACCGCTTTACTGGCAATTACTAATGATGCCTCTTTTTGACGGCGAATAGCCATCGCTGGATCTTTGATGTCCATCGGGATTACATCATTGCAATGAACTATTTTGAGGCGTTCAAGGCTAGCTGGTAGAGTTTTCTGAATTTCGTCTTCCCGTCCGAAAAGGGTAACTTCAATGTCAGGATATTTTTCGACTGCCATATATGCTCCTTTCACAATTTCGGCAGGGGCGTTGTCACCACCCATGGCATCCACACCAATTTTAAATAACTTACTCACGACTAAACCAGCTCCTTTAGTTTGATGATCTAAGTATAACACAAAAACATTTAATCCACAACTAAAAGTATAAAATTGAACGAATAAGCGAATAGTTCTGCTTAAAAAATAGTATTTTCTTTGATGAAAGTATTACATGACCATTTAGCATAAATTTTCGCACTTTTATTTTTGTTTTAGTAGCAAAACATGTCGAAAAGTGTTATACTTTTGTAAGTACTTTAAATTTAAAATGTAGGAGGATTAATGTGGAAGAACAAAGTGAAGAAGTGCATAACAAAAAGCGCAAATACAGTTGCGGAAAAAATAAAAGAAGAACGACACACATTAAAATGTAAACTTTGTTTTAGTAGACAATTCTATTTACCTCACCGTGTTCTGTAGTATAGGTTTCGCTCTAAAACAATTAGAGCAGAAAAATTAAATTATTGAAAGAGTTAAAAAAACATTAGACTTAACAACAGTAAACAAGTGAAAGGAATGATGGTTAAAATGAATAAAAAGAAATATACGATTGGTCTTGATATCGGGACAACATCAGTTGGATGGGCAGTCATTGATGATGGTTTCAATTTAGTTCAAGGCAAGAAGAAAATTGTTGAAATTGATGTAGATGGAAATAAGAAAAAACGCATGTCTAGAACCAATTTATGGGGAGTTAGATTGTTTGATGAAGGGAAAGTCGCTGCTGATACTAGATTAAAACGCAGTGGACGTCGTCGGCTTACACGTCGAAAGAAACGTCTTAATTATTTACGCGAAATTTTTCATGATGAAATTACTAAATTTGACGAAAGTTTCTTTATTCGCATGGATGAAAGTTTTTATCAAAACGCTGATGATATAAAAAGTATCAAAACACAGTATCCATTCTTTAATGGCATTACAGGTTCTGGTGAGACCTATTCAAATGAAAAAGATTACTATGAAAATTATCCAACGATTTACCATTTACGACAACGCCTAATTGAAAATCCAGAACAAGCAGATTTACGTCTAATTTATTTAGCGATGCATCATATCCTAAAATTTAGAGGACATTTTGTTAATCAAGGACAAAATTTTGATTTAAAAAATATTAATGTTGCGGATAGCTTAAACAGATTACTAGAAAAATTTAATGATTTGTCTGATTTTGATTTCCAATTTAATCCAGAAAATGAAGCCAAATCAAATGATATTTTAACAAACAGAAATTTATCAAAGTCAAAAAAGGCTTTCGATTTAGTAAATCTTTATAGTGTGCTCGAAAATGAGCAGAATTTTGAAAAATATGACCAGGGAACGAAAGCTAAAACAGAAAAATTTTTGAAAACAAAAGACGCATCACAAAAAGCCTTGTATACAGCAGTTGTAGGAAATAGCATTAATTTAGCAACCATCTTCCAAAAAGATGAATATAAAGAAAAAGATGCTCCACAAACGGTTAAATTGAAGTATTCTGATGAAACATTTGATGATAAATTATTTGAACTAGAACCGCACCTTACAGTTGAAGAGTTTGAAATTATTGGGCTTGGAAAGAAAATTTATGAAGCGATTGTGTTATCCAACATTTTAACAAAAGACACTTTAGCAGCATCAATGGTGGAAAAATATGAACTACATAAAGAACAATTGTCTGAACTTAAAAAATTTACAAAATCAATCTCTTATGATTTCTATGTAAAGTTTTTCAAAGAAGAAGGTATATATACAAAATTTATTGAAGGAATAGGAAATCCCCAAAAGCGAACACCAAGAGAAAATTTTTATAAAGAAATTAAAAAAGAATTTGAATCTGCGTTTAAAGGGCTAAAATTTCCAGATGTAGGGAAAGAATTTGACTTTAGTAAAGTTGAAAATTTAACCGATGAGCAAAGAAAATTCTTTAAAGAAATTGCAAAAAAGATGGAATTCGAAAATTATTTACCGAAACAGCGAATGTCAGATAATGGTGCAATTCCATATCAAGTTCATGAGCACGAGCTTATAGAGATTATAAAAAACCAAGGAATATACTATCCATTTTTAGCCCAAAAAGTTACAGTTGATGCTGATGAAAAACAAGAGGACGAATACAAAATCCAAACATTGATGAAATTTAGAATTCCTTATTATGTAGGACCGTTAATAGAAGCGACAATTGGTACCGATGGAAATAAAGAATCAGATAAATCTTGTTTTGCTTGGATGCAAAAGAAAGATGGAAAGTCAGGGGAGAAAATAACACCTTGGAATTTTAATCAAATAGTAGATAAAGAAGCATCGGCTGTTGAGTTTATCGAGCGTATGACAAGTTTTTGCACCTACTTACCTGATAAAAAAGTATTGCCTAAAAATTCCTTATTATACCAAGAATTTACAATATATAATGAGCTGATTATTGGTGGTTGGTATCATGGTAGTACAAAATGTTATTTTCCAGCCGAGTTACGTCAAAAAATTGTAGATAAATTATTTAAAAAGAGTAAAAAAGTCACTGCTAAAGCAATGATTGATTTTCTTAATGCGGAAGAAAATTTAAATTTAGAATCACCAAAGCAATTATTTGGAATCGATACGTTTGTTAAAGCACCAAGCTACAATACGACATATTCAACTTTTATTGATTTAATTAATGCTGGTATATCCGAGCAAATGATTGAAGATAACCGTAAAAAATTCGAGCAAATCATAAAATGGCAAACTGTTTTTGAAGATAATAAAGTTCTGAAAAAACGAATCACAATAGCTAATGATGAGTGGGGTGGTTTGCTAACTACTGACCAAATTAAAAAACTTGCTAAGAAACACTACACTGGTTGGGGTAGGCTCTCAAAAGAGTTGCTAAATGGTGTTAAAGCTATTAATGGAAAAACAATTATTGAAAATTTAAAAGAAGAAAAATTCAATAACTTTATGCGATTAATTGAAGATGAGAAAATAGCTCAAACAATTAAAGATGCACAAGTTGGAAATGCTGATACTGATGAGCTACATTACGATATGGTTAGGGATTTAGCAGGGAGTCCAGCGATTAAAAAAGGTATCTGGCAGAGTTTGAAGATTATTACCGAACTTGAAGAATATCTTGGCAAAGAAAATGTTAGTAAAATCGTTGTTGAGATGGCTCGTGAAAATAGTAGTGGTCGTACCAGAACAAGAGCTAGGCAAATTGAAGACTTTTATAAAACATTTAATGAAAAAACTGGGAATCCACTTTCTGCCGAACTTGAAAAAGAACGGACTAATACTGATAGTAACAGCTTTGATAATGAACGAGTGTTCTTATACTTCTTGCAAAACGGAAAATGTCTATATAGCGGACGGGATTTAAGTTTGTCAGAACTATCAAACTATGAAGTTGACCATATCATCCCGCAAACGTATATTAAAGATGATTCTTTTGATAATAAAGTTCTTGTTCTACGAATTGAAAATCAAAACAAAGGTGGCGATGTGCCATCTAAAGAGATTATTTGGAAGATGAGTAATTATTGGGAGCTTTTGGCTAACAATGGACAGATATCACCACGTAAATTAGCAAACTTAAAAAAAGGAAATATAGGTTTAGGCGATAAAGAAAAAGCAGGATTTATTAATCGTCAACTTGTTGAAACACGTCAAATCACAAAACATGTTGCAAATATCCTTGCAAATTATTTTAAAGAAAATAAAACCGAAATATTAACGCCTAAATCAAGTTTGACAAGCCAGTTTAGAGAAGGCGTTGTGTATATCCCAAAAGAAGAATTTAGTGCAGAAGAAACAATGAATGCTAACATGACCTATGAAGTTGCAGGTGAAAAAATCTTACCAACTGGCGAAGTGAAAGATAGTAAGTATAGTAATTCTAATTTTATAAAAGTGCATTTTCATAACGGTTTCAAGAAAAATCGTGATATTAATGACTATCATCATGCCCACGATGCTTACCTTAATGCGGTTGTTGCAAATTATATTTATGCAACGCGACCTGATTTAAAAAATATGTGGGTCTATGGTGAGTATCAACGAAAATCTACTCAAGAAACAGGGAAACGGGGAAGTCAGCGTAAAAACTTCTTTAGACAACTATTAACTGGCATGATTGACCCAGATTGGTTTGTTTTAGAAACTGGTGAAATTTTATGGAACAGAGATGAGGTGCTTGCTAAAATTAGTAAGAACCTTAGACTACGTGGGATTAATATTGTCAAAAAGACTGAAGTTCAAAAAGGGGCTTTTTCAAAAGAAGGAAATATGAAAAAAGGAAATGGAAGTCTTGTTAGAAAAAACAATTTGTCGATTGAAAGATATGGTGGTTCTAATGCAAATTCTACTAATATTGCTGTTCTTGAACAAGACAAAAAAGGAAACATTATTGTTGAAAGCGTATTTCTAAATGATGCTGCGAAAATTGTAAATAAATCTTCTATTATTAAAAACTTCCAATTATATCAAACAGCTAAAGGAAAATACAGATATTTGACAGCTCCAAAAGAATCACAAAAAGCAGTTCAGTATGCTGGATGTATAAATAATTTTGAAGAGCTTATAACCTTTGCGATAGATAATGAACTCATAAATAAATCTAAGATTACTGAACAGACAAAAGCTTTATATGATAATTTAGAACAAGAGGACAAGGAAAAAGTGTTAAAAGATTTATTGAAACTTTGTAGACGTGGAACAAGCCGAGGATTAAACACACTTAAGCAAATAGGGATGCCAACAGATGTGAGATATACTTCTAAGTCTGATTTAATATCAAATAATACTACTTTGGTTTATCAATCATCAACTGGACTATATGAAACACGACGAAAATTATAAAAAATTAAGACAAAATACAAAGTACGAGCTTTGTATTAATCAAATTTTAAGTACAAAAAAACAGCGATGTCGCCGTCATAAATGGTTACGCATTTAAGCTTATTTTAACTCGCCATGTTAATTAGAAGACCATTCAAATTAACATCTTAAATTATACAGTAAAGCAAACGTTTTGTCAAATAGTTTTTTTGCTAAGCAGAAAGGTGATTTTATATGGGTTTTAGAACAATTGTTGTAAATGAACACAGTAAATTATCGTATAAAAATAATCATCTGATTTTTAAATCAGCCACTACAACGGAAATGATTCATTTAACAGAAATTGATATCTTGATTCTTGAAACAACCGATATCGCAATTACTTCAATGCTAATATCAAAGCTAACTGATTATAATATTTTAACAATCTTTTGTGATTCTAAACGATTACCGACGACAAAATTGCTCCCGTACTATGGGCGGCATGATACTACATTACAAATAAAAAAACAACTCGCTTGGACGATTGCCAATAAAAGTGATGTTTGGTTAAAATTGTTATATCAAAAGATTTACAATCAACGACAGTTGTTGCGACAATTTGAATTTAAAGAACATGCGAAAGCACTTACTAAATTGATTGACAATTTAGAATTAGATGACCCTAGTAATCGTGAGGCACATGCAGCAAGAATTAGTTTTAATACATTATTTGGCAATAACTTTTCACGGGAACAGGATAGCGATATTAATGCAAGTTTAAATTATGGTTATACGTTATTGATGTCAGTTTTTGCTCGAGAAATTGTCAAATGTGGCTGTTTGACCCAACTTGGCGTCGGTCATGTTAACCAATTTAATGATTTTAATTTTGCAAGTGATATCATGGAGCCATTTCGTGTTTTGGTCGATGAAATAGTATATCAAAATCAAGATAAAGAATTCCCAGTAGTGAAGCGGGAGCTACTAAAATTATTTACCAAAACTTACCTTTATGAGAATGCAGAAATGTATTTAAATAACATTATCAGAAAATATACACGACAAATGATTGATTATCTTAATGAAGAAAATAAGAAAGCACCGGTATTTGCAAAGTGAGTTATCGCTATATGAGACTATTACTAATGTTTGACATGCCTACTCTAACACCGACTGATCGACGCGATTATCGCCAGTTTCGGAAATTTTTAATTAGTGAAGGTTTTTTGATGCATCAATTTTCGATTTATACTAAAATATTACTAAATGATACAGCAACCCAAGCAATGGTTAACCGCCTTGAAAAACACACACCGAAAAAAGGTCATGTTACATTACTGAAAGTGACTGAAAAACAGTTTGCACGAATGATTTATTTACACGGAGAACGAAACAGAAGTGTTGCAAACACTGATAGTCGTTTAATTTTTTTAGGGAGTGATGAAATTGATTAGTTTTAATTTTAAAATGCTGGATGAGCCCGTTGCAATTAAAGGATTAACAAGTTTTGTGATTCAAGATTCGCAGCTCTTTGCAAATTTCGTTCAAAATTTATATCAGTATAGCGAAGAAAGTGAAAATTTAAAGATTTTTGACAAGAATTATAAAAGTTTGAAAAATGCTGATTTAATAATTATTACAGATATTCTGGGTCATGATGTCAATAATCCATCGGTATTAACTCAAATATATCAAGATTTGGAAATACAAATTTCAATTGAACCCGAAAATAAAACCCAAATTGAGCAACTGTTAGGAGAAATTGTAACTTTGATAAACAAAGAAATCCTTGATTTTGAAATTGACTTAGAGAGTGAACAGTTAAATTTAACTGGTTTATTAAAAGCAATGAAAATCAAAATCGAAATCCAAACTGATACCATTTTTGAGCGAGTTTTAGAAATCGTGCAAGTTTTTAAATACCTAACCAAGAAGCGATTATTAGTTTTGGTAAATATCGGAACGTATTTATCCAAACGCGAAATTGAGTCACTTGAAGAATATGTAGAATTACATAATACACCTGTTTTGACGGTTGATCGATATCCTTTCGCTGGGTTAAAAAAACAAGTGATTTTAGACGAAGATTTTGTTATTTTGACTAGTAATTCGAACGAAAAAATGGTATAATGGTTTTATGATATTTTTCAGAAAATATTAACCAAACATGGAGGTTTTCTAATTTGAAGGATTGCCAATTCAAGCGAAAAATGCTCTTAAAAATATGCGTAGAAAAAAGTACGAGGTTTTAGAGCCGTGTTAATTAGAAGACCATTAAAACATGTCAACCCTTTCAACTCAAGGACCAGGTGTTTTAGAGCCGTGTTAATTAGAAGACCATTAAAACAAATGTAATTGTTCAATGGTCAGACGACGTGTTTTAGAGCCGTGTTAATTAGAAGACCATTAAAACCCACTCATCCGAACGCCACCAATAGTAACAGTTTTAGAGCCGTGTTAATTAGAAGACCATTAAAACGTGCAGGCGACCATTAGTGGAATAGTTCAAGTTTTAGAGCCGTGTTAATTAGAAGACCATTAAAACTGTTAAACATTTTAATCATTGGGTTCATTTGTTTTAGAGCCGTGTTAATTAGAAGACCATTAAAACAATTGCGATATCACTGTCGAAAGCGGAAACGTTTTAGAGCCGTGTTAATTAGAAGACCATTAAAACGATATGAGTAATTGCAGAATTGAATTGGTTGTTTTAGAGCCGTGTTAATTAGAAGACCATTAAAACTCAAAACGGTATCGCAATTTCGACAATTCTGTTTTAGAGCCGTGTTAATTAGAAGACCATTAAAACGAACCATTTAGATTGGTTTTTCATCACGGTGTTTTAGAGCCGTGTTAATTAGAAGACCATTAAAACGAACCATTTAGATTAGTTTTTCATCATGGTGTTTTAGAGCCGTGTTAATTAGAAGACCATTAAAACAGCACCGAATTCGATAATTTCTGGTGGTGCGTTTTAGAGCCGTGTTAATTAGAAGACCATTAAAACATTATCATATTCTAATGATAAACTTGTGAAGTTTTAGAGCCGTGTTAATTAGAAGACCATTAAAACTGTTAAACATTTCAATCATTGGGTTCATTTGTTTTAGAGCCGTGTTAATTAGAAGACCATTAAAACTTAATATTTTAAAATCAATTGAATTGATTGGTTTTAGAGCCGTGTTAATTAGAAGACCATTAAAACATTGAACTTTCTTTTCAAGAAGATATAACTGTTTTAGAGCCGTGTTAATTAGAAGACCATTAAAACTTCACTTTACGAATATTGGTTTGGTCGATAGTTTTAGAGCCGTGTTAATTAGAAGACCATTAAAACGCATAATGTTCATTTTCTAAACGGTGGTCGGTTTTAGAGCCGTGTTAATTAGAAGACCATTAAAACATAATTTGAAACTTGAAATTTCTCTTCAAAGTTTTAGAGCCGTGTTAATTAGAAGACCATTAAAACTTTAGCGCAAGTGGTAGCTCTTTCACACGTGTTTTAGAGCCGTGTTAATTAGAAGACCATTAAAACTTTCACTTTACGAATATTGGTTTGGTCGCTAGTTTTAGAGCCGTGTTAATTAGAAGACCATTAAAACCAATTACAACTTGATAGCTAACTATTTCGTGTTTTAGAGCCGTGTTAATTAGAAGACCATTAAAACTGTACCAAATTCAACACAATTAAATCGCGAGTTTTAGAGCCGTGTTAATTAGAAGACCATTAAAACAATTCCCAAAATTAATCATATTGCAATGAAGTTTTAGAGCCGTGTTAATTAGAAGACCATTAAAACGGTTAGAATGAAAAAAGAATTAGTAATAATGTTTTAGAGCCGTGTTAATTAGAAGACCATTAAAACACATCAATGATTATTTAAATTTAGCAAAAGGTTTTAGAGCCGTGTTAATTAGAAGACCATTAAAACAATTTGCGACCATTCTGATGGTAGTTGACCGTTTTAGAGCCGTGTTAATTAGAAGACCATTAAAACTTGATATTTATGAAACAATTTTCACAATAAGTTTTAGAGCCGTGTTAATTAGAAGACCATTAAAACACTTTCGTATAAATAATTTCGCACAATGTCGTTTTAGAGCCGTGTTAATTAGAAGACGTTTTAGAGCCGTGTTAATTAGAAGACCATTAAAACCAGGGTTCGGCGAATTCCCATCACCAGTTAGTTTTAGAGCCGTGTTGGACATATCAAGAGCTTCGGCTTTTGGGGTTCACTACTTTTGATAATATTAAAGATTATTTTTTAGTTTTTAAAGGCTTTGTCCAACTAGTAATTCCACCTTGTAACCCGTAAATTTCGCTAAAATTTTTTGTTACAAGAATTGCTGTTGCACGCTTGCTAATTTTACCATTTGCACATACTAGATAAACTGGTTGATCCGTTCGTAATTTATTAACATTTTTATTTAGCGTTGTCCATGGAATATTTCTTGAACCGTTAATGTGACCAGTATCAAATTCGTTTTTTCTACGTACATCAATTAATTGTGCTTTTCGCATACCTGCTGAAAACTCCTCTTCGTTTAGGAAGTTAATACTTTTTCGGAGTGTACGACGTGACTGAATGATAAAAAGAATTACTACACCGATGAGTGAACCGAATACAACGGTTGGCCAATGAATGTTTTCAAACATGTTTAAATACCTACTTTCAAATTTATTCGATAGGAAGATTATACATTAAAGTAGTAAAAAAAACAATAGACACTAGTGCGGTTTTGGGGTATAATTGTTTCAGTAGTGAAATTAAAGGAGTGTTTTTAATGGTATCAACTAACGAATTTAAAACTGGGATGACAATTGTTTACGAGGGGAATTTATTCCAAATTATCGAGTTCTTACACGTGAAGCCTGGTAAAGGACCAGCTTTCGTCCGTACAAAACTACGTAACTTAAGAACGGGTGCAGTAATTGACAACACGTTTAACGCAGGTGTTAAAGTTGAGCGGGCTCACATCGAGAAGTCGTCAATGCAATTCTTATACACGATGGGTGATGATTATGTGTTCATGAACAATGAAACTTATGAGCAACTGGAAATTCCGGGTTCAAACTTGACGCATGAGCGTAAATTCTTGCTTGATGGAATGGGTGTCAAGGTTATGCAGTATGGGTCAGAATTACTCGGTGTTGAATTGCCAGAAAAAGTAACGTTGGAAGTAACCGAAGCAGAACCAGGAATCAAAGGAAATTCAGCGTCGAATGTTACGAAAAATATCGTTGTTGAAACTGGTTATAGCTTACAAGCACCAATGTTTATCGAAACAGGTGAGAAAATAATCATCAACACAAACACTGGTGATTATGTATCACGTGCATAATCAGGTATAATTCGACAATAAATTACACAAACTCTTTTTAGATAGAAAGGAGTTTGTTTTTTTATGAATTGGAGATTTTGGAATCGTCGTTATTACATAGCGTCATTTTACACACTCATCGTTGCTGGATTACTCATTACTTACTGGAAATCATTTACGCATCCAACTGGTTTCACGATTATGCCACTTATTTGGCCGTTCTTAATTGGAATTTCTTTAGCATACCTTTTAAACTTCCTATTACGACTCTTCGAACGTAAGATTAAACGCAGGTCTTTGTCGCTCACGCTCACTTATCTCACAGTCCTTGCGTTGATTCTTACGTTTGTGTTACTTATCGCACCACAAATCAGCAAGGCGATGGGGCATTTCATCGAAGAATTTCCTGATTTTAGTGAACAAATCACGATGCAAGTTGAAACACAACTCGGAAATTTTGATTTAACTGAAGATCATGTTGGTACAGTCCGTGACGGCATGGATGACTTAATTAATCGTTTTGTTACTTTTAACCAAAACATTGTGCCACGGTTAATTGAAAATCTCGTGATTATCGGTGAAACTTTAAAAAATATTATCCTCGGGATCGTATTGTCCATTTATATCTTAGCAAGGAAAGAAATACTAGCTCACCAGTTCTCAAAGCTGATAATCGTCGCTATCGGGTCGCAAAAACAAAAAATCATGCAAAAATGGTTAACCCGTGCCAACCAAATCTTTGGTAAATTCTTTGTCGGCATGTTGCTAAACTCCCTTATTATCGGGTTCGCAACCATTGTTTTACTCTTTATTTTCCGTATTCCGTTTGCGATTTTGGTCGGATTTATCGTGGCGGTAACGAATATGATTCCGATTTTCGGTCCATTTATCGGTGCGATCCCATCGGCAATTATGATTTTCTTCGTCAGCCCAACGAAAGCCTTAATTTTCGTTATTCTCATTCTTATCATTCAACAAGTTGATTCCAATATTATCACACCAAAAATTCTTGGTGAAAAAATCGGCATTCCACCAATTTGGGTATTGGTTGCAATTCTCATTTTCGGTTACTTCTTTGGGATTGTCGGGATGATTATCGGGGTACCAATGACCGCCTTATTAATTGAAATTACCCGTGAAATAGCCAATAATCGACTTGCTCATACGCATAAAAAATACGCTAAAGATACATAATAAAACGACAAGGGGTGTTTTGGTATGGAAAGATATGTTATTAAAAGAAAGAATCGCTGGTCTTTTGTTATTGCTGTTTTGATCATTTTAGTTTTTGCGGCTATCCGCGCGAAAGGTAACGAACCTACGGTTACGAAAGACTGCCCACGTATGAAGATCTATCAAGATTTTGCATATGCTTCTGGTGTCTCTTGGTTTGAGTTGGCCGCAATTGATCAGTATGAACGAAACATCGCAACTTTCCGAAAAGGGTCTGCGGCAGCGTTAAAATACGAGACCATATCACTACGATTTGAACCAATTGCTTGGTCTGGGGCAAGATCAACGACAGAATATGAAAGTTGTCCTGATACAATCAAATTATTCGGTGGTATTGGACGTGATGGCGATGGTGATGGGATTGCGGACATCAATAATGAGCAAGATGTTTTCTACACGTTAGTTGAATATTTAAGGGGGTATAATAGTTTTGAAGATGCTTTAAATGACTACTATCAAAATGAAAATGCAACACGTATTATTTTAGGAATTGCCAGATTATTTGAAAAATATGACCGTATCGACTTAGATGAACGCGTATTTCCAACTTCAAAATGGTATACCTATAGCTATTCAAACGGGTATGGTGCTGCCCGTGGATGGGGCGGTCGTCGTAGCCATGAAGGCATCGACGTCTTTACCAACTACGGCACCCCAGTTTTAGCAACATCATACGGCATCGTTGAAATCGCTGGTTGGAATGAATACGGCGGTTATCGCATTGGGATTCGTGATATCTATAACACCTATCAATATTACGCTCATTTACAGTGGTTTGCGGCTGAAATCGAAGTAGGTGTAATTGTTGAACCAGGGCAAGTACTCGGGTCAGTTGGGTCAACTGGGTACGGACCAGAAGGAACTAGTGGCAAATTCGCTCCCCATCTTCATTTTGGTCTTTATAAATTTGATGGTGAGCGTGAATGGGCGTTTAATCCATACCCACATTTAAGAAAATGGGAATAGACCATTCTAATTATCGAGCTAAAGGAACGCCAAATGTTTGGGCGTTCCTTTATGGTTGGTTTTCATTTTTGACAAAGAACGGTTTCTCTTATACATGGTATCCAGTTAGAATTAGTTGAAGATCGGCAAAGATTACTAACTAACGCAAGAAATTAAATACTCTATACCCTTAATCACTTGTCTTTTACTTATGCAGAAATTGTTATCACAAGTGGAGAGTCAAATCATGCTGAAAAACAGATTGACCAAATGGGCAAGCTGCCGATGGAATTCGATTATTTACTTTCTAACTTAAAATGGCATGATATTTCTTGAAGTTTTTTCAACAAATATTATACCTTAAAACATTAGCAACTCACCTTGGGGTTGCTTCTGATTTTTAGATATTTATAGCTTTCTTTCATGAGACAATCCTAAATTTCTAAAATCTTTTCATTTTCATCAAACACAAATTCTTTTAAATAATCTTTAACTATTTTAGTAATTCTTCATAGGTTGTATTCAAAAATTTTACAAGAGTTTTAAGTTCGATATCAGTTATAAATCTACTTCCTGCTTCCATTTTTTGAATCTCATTTTTATTGACATCCAATCCTGCTAATTGCAACATTTCAGCAAATCTTCGTTGCGATGGTTTTCCTTTTAAACTATTTTCTCAAGCGGGCAATATTTTTACCCGCAAGATTACAACTTCCGTCTTCTGCTCTACTTCTATACATATATACATAGTAACTCACCTCTTTGACATTTAGTGATTGTCTCGAATTTGATTATAAGACAAATAATGACTTTTGTAGACATTTACTACATATTAACGAATACGAGAGTTTTCTATGTTGGTTATAGGTTACAATAAAAAACTTTATAATTCGATTTTCCAATCAATTCATAAAGTCAATCATATATGATTTAATCTAAGCGGGTGTAATTCCCCGAGGCTCTGCCTCGATAATGTTTTTGCGGAGCTATGCTCCGCTTAGGTAAATACCCCGCCCGTAGGAGAAAACTTCCGAGGGAAGTTTTAGGGCTCTGCCCCGGGGAAATTTATTAAAGTAGCAGTAGAACGAATACCAGTTAGTCGCAAAAGGAGTTGGGTTTTTGAAAAAGAAAAAGGTGTATGTAGAAACTATTTTTAAAATGAGTTTTAAAAACCCTGAAAAAGCGGAGACTGAATTTGAAAGGATTTTGGACGGGAGTCGAAATTATTACTATGATGAAAATATAAGAAATCCCAAAGTTAAAAAGTGAAGATGAAAGTCCGTTGACCGATTGGTTAAGATTTTTAAGTACAAATAAAGAGGAGGAATTGAAAATGCTAGCAACTAGAAATAAAGCAATTGAAAAAGCGACAACAGCATTATATGAATTAAGCCAAGATGAAAAAACTCGTATGTTGTATGATGCAAGAGAAA
>JGI990J12352_1000175_pt1 | contig 14966 bp, 14 predicted proteins | sample Intmic4MA4BA4MSA_FD_12352 | JGI IMG/M metagenome (IMG submission 12352) | reverse complement strand
GAGAACTTTCGCAGTATTTACAGGATAGATTATCTATTATTGCACGTTCACCTTCAGCAGCCAAAGAAGGGTAATAGTACTTTTCGCTACATGCGGTATTAATCTAATGTCTGTAAACAACAGCGAAGTGGCTGCCTTTCATACACATAGAGAATATTGTATCATCTTTGCCTTTAGATGTCAATTATTAGCTGTAATATCTTCATAACTGTGTGTGATTGAAAAGTGATAATGTCTGATAAATCTTGATCTTCTTTGGCTAATACAAGATATGGTCAAACTTGGACGACTGAATCACGAAGCCATATTGCTGGAATATCGCCTGTTAAAACATAAGTTGGTTGATCTTCTAATTTTTTAACTGTTGTTTGGAGAGTATTTGCAAAACATGATTCAAAAATTTTGGCCCAAATTTTATTTTTCTTTGATTTTCTTCATTAATTTTCTTACACTTTTTGGGATTTTTTCATACGACATTTACATTAACAACAATATAAAAGCCAACTATACTGATTAAAATAATCGCTCTTTTATTACAAAGTGATTAAACCTGTACCAGTAACTGAAAATTCTTTAGGGTCGTACCAAAAAATGTTTTAAAAAGTCTGCACCAGTACCCATCTACCACACCGAACAGCCACAAAAAACATCTAGTTTTTCGGGTGCTAGGCTGAATACTTACGCTTATTGTAAATAGAAAGTTAGCTAGCTACAAAATAAATAACCGCTATCAACAGAAAATGGATAGAAACGACGTTCGTTGTTTCTAAATCTAGTCGCTGAAAAGCGACAATCTTTCCTCCGAAAAAAGATTTTAAAGATTTTCATTTGCCCAAAGGGCAAATTTTCTTTTCTCTGAAATAATAGCTCATAATAAACCAGCCAATAATCACATCACTTCAAATTCAGTTTCTTTTAGTTCATTTATTAACAATTCTTGGCGATAATGTGAATCAATCAGCATCATTCCATAGCCATCAAAGATAATTGAAATTACTTTACCATCTTTGCCGTTTTTTTGCCATTCTTTGATGATAAAACTTGCTTGTGTTTGTTTTAAATCTAACATAATTTCCGCATATCCATCGCCTGTTTTGTTTGTACTATTTTTTCGAATTCCAAGGTTTTTTAAAATAGAAACCTCAAATTCATTTGCACCATCTCTTACATCAAAACAAAAATACCCTTCTTCTTCTTTGAATATTATCTGTACTTCTCCACGTTGACTTTCGGGAAGTTTACAACTTTCCTTAATTGCATTATCGACCAGATTACTCAGCAATCTAATAAATACAACATCTGAAATATTTAAATCATTCCACAAAGTTGTATAGTTATAAACTGATAAATAAATCCCTTTATTTTGAGCATTTTGCATTAATGTTTCAAGTAATGAAGTTAACTTTAACCAATCATTTGGAATATTCAAGCCAATAATTTCAGATTTGATATGGTCTGCAACAAACTCATCATTAATTTCAAACGAAAGAATTCTAATTTGGTCTGTATAATTCTTAACCAGATTCATTCTTGCATCATGGTTATATTCAGAAAATTTAGTGATTTCTTCAATTAATTTATGTTGCATATTCATCAATACTGGAATCGCATATTTATAATTATGATAATTGCTTGTAACATCTCCAAGGTGTTTTTGTAAACTCATTTCTACTTGCTTTAATTCTGTTAGCTGTTCTTCAATTGCTAATTGTTCTTGGTTAAGTCGTTCATTATCTTGTTCAAGTAGCAATTGTTTTTTTCTTTCATCATTCATATGACTAACCAGAAAATGGGTTAAAAAGATGATAAGTAAGACAAGTATGGTCGTAATTCCCCAAATGATAAGAGAAATCGTGAAATCATAATTCATTATTCCAGTAGTAGGCAATATCATAAAAAAAGTGTACAATAAAATGACCAATAAACCTATTATAAAACCAATTTTTCGAACCAAGATAGATTCTAAATGTTTTGTATAAGTTGATAGTGATATTTTTTTATATTTATCTAATAAAATGACAGCAATAAGTACAGAGATTGACCATGTTAGAAAAACAATTATAGATATAAAATCACTCTCTATTCTCAAGATTGCAATTGTAATAACAGCCATTAACATAGCAAATAAATTTAAAATGGAAGTCATCAGAAAAGCAGTAGCAAAAATAATCCATGATGTCTTTTTCTCAAAAATAGTTAACATTATACCGATAAATAAAAATGATGTAAATATTTGCAATGGCTCAATCATCAGACCTTTTATGAGAAATCGATATATTGGATACATGATTGGAATGACGTAAAAACCAATTTTTCTTATGTATTTACTTTGAATTCGACTATAGAAATTTAACAGCGAAAAAGCAACAATTAAATCTATTAAAAACCTATAAATTTGGTACATAGACAATTTACTCCTTAAAAAAGAAGATAATATAAATTATCCACTTTTCTTTAATCAATTTTTAAAATTTAGTTACACGTAAACCAACGCTAAATAGTACAGCAAAATCATAATTGTTCAAATATATCTTTTATCTCAGCTTTTTATAATATTTACTGATTATCATAAGTATTAATAAAGGTGATGTTATCAACACTTAGAGACTCATCATTACCAACTCTTTCCAATATCGTATAAGTTGCATTCAATCTCCCATGTTCAACACTTTCTGTGACCACAATAGTAATATAAAATAATGCTAAATCAAGATTCCAATTCTCTCTCTCTAACAAATCTTCGTGAACAACTTGAAAAACACGATATTCAAATACCCCTACTTCTTCAAGTTCAAAACCACCAAAATTGAAAGTCATTTCTCCCTGTGCAAAACCTTCAAAGGTAACAACTCGATTAAACGAATCTTCTTCAAACACATACTCATTCAAATCTTCCAGTTCAAATTGTATGACAGGATTATTTGGATAGTTGTCATCAATAAAGTGATTCTCTACTAACATTGGTATTTCTAGCACTAATGTATTTGAATTCGCTATAACAGTAAAGTACCTTATTCCAAAACCAATTCCTACCACACCTAGAACACAAGTCACTATTACTCTTTTTATCATACTCTTGCCCCCCTTTATCTAAATGTAAATGAGTTACTAAATGCAACACCAATTGGACGACTAGCAGTACCAGTACCTTCTGTTCTCCATTCCCCACCTATCTGAACTCGAAAGCTTCTTCGTTGCATGATAGGTCGTGCGTTAATGGTCATTCTATTAACATTTCGACTATTATGCCTAGATGGAACTGTCATTGATGTACTCTGTGAGACAGTGCGTGTTCCAGTTACTGAAAAACCAACTTCCGCTGTTATCGCATTATTTGAAGCTCCGAATCTTGAAGAAACAGTGTTGGCGACGCTTCTACTAACATTTAGCGTAAGGTTCATTCCCGGTGTTCCACTTGTACTACTGAATACAGCCCCATTTTGATCTGCTAAATTTCTTACATTGTTAACACGGAATCTTCTTAAAATACGTTCCTGTGGTTGAAATTCTTCTACTATTTCAAATTCTTCATTTATCAAATATGGGTCTAAAATAATCAAATATTCAATATTAGGATAATTGGTAAATTCTTCCCACATTGCCTTTTCTTCATCTAGTGTTTGTGTTCCATCCATGACTAGCAAGGAATCATCTTCAAAAGAAAGTAATTCTCCATCAAGTTCTACCCAATCACTAAGTTCTTCATCTGACAAACTAACTAACTCATTAGCTTGTATCATGCTACTTGGAATAGTTATCCCAAATACCATTAAAATAGCTAATAATCCAAATAAAATTTTCTTAACTTCAGTTCTAACTTTTTCCATATCGAATCTTCCTTTCGTTTGATCCTTTGGTCATTTATATTTTTAGTGCTGTAGCTACATCTCCTATAATACTCTATTTTCAATTAACATTCAATTGACATTTATTGACATTTTCAGAAAAAAACCGAATTTCGATTGACATTTATTAACATTTCGATTTTAAGTAATAGGCTTTAATCTTAAATTTACAAATCTTATTCATTTTTACACTTACAAAAATTGACTTTATAGTATATAATATTTATAGATAAATAATGTCCAAAGAATCATAAAAACTTCAAGTGGGAGGTACATTATGTCTAATAAAATACTAATCATAGAAGATGACTTAAAATTTGCAAATGAACTTGCAAGTTGCTTACAAGATAATGGTTTTGATACATTTCATACAGACAACATAGATGACGCTCTAAAAATGATAGAAGAAATTAAACCAACAGGAATCTCGCTAGATATTCAACTAAAAGGCTCACTAGGGTTGAATATTTTAAAAATACTAACTTCTGACAATCCATATAATGAATATACTCCAGTAGTAATAATTGTATCGTCTTTCATCGGACCCCAAACACTCCCCATTCTTCAAAAATATCAAATCCCCCATTATGATAAAACGTTAGCAACGTTTAAATATTCATTGGTTGCAGATTCTTTTTTGATATATTTTGATACCCCTACTAAAAAATTTTCAGTTATCAATGATAACAATGCAACAGTTTCAATTACACCATCGCTTCCTACAGGAGATGTTTTGAAAAATGTCATCTTTCAAAAGTTAGATATTTATGGCTTAAATACTAAAGCAATTTCCTATAAACGTCTAGTAGAGGGCATCTATTATATGCTTATTCCAGATAAATTTCAAAAAGATTCGTTAGCTAGTATTTATATTGATGTTCTTGACATTGATTACAATACCGCATTTACTAGCATTAAAAGATTACTTGCAGATTCTTTTACAAGAAACCCTGAAGTTTTTTACAAATTTTATCACAGACTACCTGAAGAAGAAATAGTTCAATCAAAAATCAAATCTATTCCTACTCCTAGCGATTTTGTTTTCCATATAGTTACTGAAATTAGAAAAGATTACACTTAACCCGAGATTTTTAATTATCATCGCAGAGAGCGACAAAGAATGCCAACCATCAGAATTTGCCCTTTGGGCAAATGAAAATCTTTAAAATCTTTTTTCGGGGGAAAATTGTCGCTTTTCAAGCGACTAGATTTGGAAACGACGAACGTCGTTTCTATCCATTTTCTGTTGATAGCGGGTAGTTATTTTGTAGCTAGCTAACTTTCTGTTTACAATAAGCGTAAGTATTCAGCCTAGCAAAAAAAACTAGACGTCTTTTGTGGCTAGTTCGGTGTGATAGATGGATACTGGAGTAGACTTTTTTAAACCCTTTTGTTACAATCATTTGAAAAATTTATCTGAATAATACCCCTAGTCCTTATGTTTACGATTTTTAATTAAATAATAAGTTAAACATAAATTCCATGTAAATTCTCAGAATTTCATGCTTTTTTAATATCAAAAATCAAGCAAACTCTAATAATAACGCTCTAAAAATACCCCAAAAAAACATCATATACATTACTACTAACTTTGAATTAAAAGAGCTAATCTAAATGTATTAATGAGGTTTTGATTTAAAGTTGCTTAAAGGTGAGGAATTTGAAATGTCAATATACGATAAAATTGAACGCTAAAAATCATAAAATTCAGCCTTAGAGTGAGCTAAATTCAGAGGAAATATGGAGTGAACGCCGTTAACAGCAAGAAGGTGTGTGGCTTTACACCCGCAAAAAAGCCGAATTTCTGGCTTTTTTCTTTTGGGTTTCCCAAGCCCTGTTTTATGATTATTTTAGAGTGTATATTCAATAATTGACCATCAGTTTCAGGTAGTATCATTTCCATATAAGGCATCTTTTACTCAAATCTTAAACTGCATTTTCATCAATTCATCAAATCTTTCAGCCAATGTTTTTTAGTTTGAAGGATTTTTTTATGCACTGAAATAAATAGAAAATGTTGTCGTTAGTTTCATTTGTTGGCAAGCAATTCAGTGAAAAAAGTTAAATTTTTGTGACAAACGTTCTAATTTTTCAACACTTCATCAGCCTTGATAACGAGAAACTAGTTTTTTACTGGCAACAATAGTTCCTTTTCCTAGATATCGAATAAGCAAACCCTCTGCTACTAAATTTGCAAACGCCTTATTTGCAGTCATTCGACTAATGCCTTGAATTTTACAGAAATTACGCTCTGACATATTAAATCCTCAACTTCAATCATTTCACGAATAGCACTAGCAAACTGAATGTATAGTAGTATATTCAATTCTTTATCGACTATTCTCACAAAAATCTTCCTTCCTTGTCAAATGTATTTGACTTTATATTTTTGACAGTGTCATTTGATTTAATCTCTTTTTATATCAACAATTTGACTCGTGGTACTTTTCCCTTTATACAACATAGTTTCCAAACGTACTATTGATGCTCTGGAAAACCACACATAAGGAACAAATATAAATGGAAAACCAGCAAAGAATCCGATGATAGGGATAACCATTCCGATCGCAAATGCTAGTGACATCCCCACAAGAATGGCAATAGTATCAAATATACTAATAGCACTCAATAAAGATGCCTGTATAAAATATTGTTTCAACGGCAATTCATATTTAGATAAAATCGGTAAACTGTGTAATCCTGTAGAAATAGTACTTATTAAAAGAAGGAATGTTACAAAGCGAAGAGCAGGTAATTGGATAAATATTCTTGAGATTTGAAGATTTATGATGAATACATAAATTAGGATTGAATAAGTATAACCAATTACGTTTACTTTTATTTTTTCACCACTTCCTAGTAGCCTTGCTTCTTGCTTGATATCCAAATGTGAGATCATTTTTTCATCAAAACATGAATTGATAACACGGTAAAGGAATAAAAAACTTGGGAAAATTCCAAGAATAATTCCACCACGCAGTATGTTATATAGAACGTAGATTTGTAATTTTACCCCGAATACAATCAAAGCACCTATATTATAAATCTTTTCCATCTAACCACCCTTTCATTATTAAAAACTACCCTTTTAAGGATCCAATCATGACACCCTTAACGAAATATTTTTGCAAGAATGGATATACCAAAATAATTGGTAAAGTTGATATAATCATAACACCATACTGGATAACTTGTGCAATTTGTTGTCTTCTATGTGCAAGTATTGCAGCATCACCATCCATGATATCTGGCATTGAAAACATATTTTGTTGAACTAAGATTTCTCTTAAGAACATTTGTAGTGGCCACATACTGCGATCACTTAGATAAATTAATGCACTAAACCAACTATTCCAATGCCCAACTCCAAAGAATAAAGCCATTACAGCAACAATTGGTAAAGATAGGGGTAAAATAATTTTAATAAACATGACAAAATCATTACATCCATCAATGATAGCCGCCTCTTCCATTTCTCTTGGGATATTTGACTGAAAGAATGTTCGTGTTATAATGATATTAAAAACACTTGTTGCACTTGGTAAAATAATTGCCCATACCGTATTCATCAATCCTAAGTTATTCACTAGAATAAAACTCGGAATCATACCCCCACTAATGAACATTGTAATAATTAAAAAGGTTGTGAATAATTTCTTTCCATAAAATTCTGGTCGACTAAGTGCATAAGCTGCTGGTATTGTTACAATCAAATTAACGGCAGTTCCAGCAATCGTATAGAAGATAGTATTTCTATAACCAAGCCAAATATCTTGATTTCCAAAAATCAATTCATAGCCTTCAAACGTTATTCCCATTGGTAATAAGATCATTTCTCCAGAGTTTACATATATCGGATCACTAATTGAGGCACTAATGATATAAATCAGTGGATAAATCGTTATAACAAGAGCAATCATTAGATAAATGTAAACTAAAAATAAGAATATTTTATCGCCACGTGTTTCTTGAATCTTCCATTTTTTTTTCGTCCTCTTAGTATCTTCAACTATTTCTTTAAGTGTTTGTTGTTTTGAATTTACCATAATCCGATATCACTCACTTTCTTTGAAATCATATTTACAATAATTAATAATCCTGCATTCACTACTGAATTAAACAGACCAACAGCGGTTGCAAAACTAAATCTTCCGCCAATTAATCCGACTTCGTAAACATATGTTGAAATAACACGTGATGTTTCTAGATTTAATGGTGTTTGTAAAAGAAGAACACGCTCAAAACCATTTGTCATAATAGCACCAACATTCATAATTAATAAGATAATAATTGTCGGCATAATTGTTGGTATATTAATATATCTGATACGTTTAAGTCGTGTTGCACCATCTACAATAGCTGCCTCCTGAAGAGTTGGATCCACACCTGAGAGTGCCGCCAAATAAATAATAGTACCCCATCCTGTTGATTGCCAAATACCAGACCAAACATAAAGGCTTCTAAACCAGCCTGGAGATGACAAAAAGTTGATCGGCTCAAATCCAATCCAACCAAGCATATGATTGATTATACCTGTTGATGGCGATAAAAACGAAATAACCATACCAGTCATAACAACGATTGAAATAAAATGTGGAGCGTATGTTACTGTTTGTGTAAATTTCTTAAAGAAACCATCTTTAACTTCATTAAAAGCGAGTGCAAGAATAATTGGTAAAGGAAAGCCTGCGATTAATGCATAAATGCTAAGCATAAGAGTATTTCTTAATATATCTAAAAAAAATGGTGAACTAAAGAAAATTTCAAAGTGATGAAATGCTACCCATTCACTTCCCCAAATACCCTGAGCCGGGCTAAAATTTTGAAATGCCATCAGAACTCCATACATTGGAATATAACTAAAAATCAAAATACTAAAAAATGCAAGAGATACAAATACATAAAGTTGCCAACTTCTCTTGATATTTTTCAGAAAACTACCTTTTTTTATACGTATGTTTCCGCTCAAACAATCTTCCATTTTTTCAACCTCCATGCATTTTAATTCAATTTAAATACTAGTAAATTTCCAGTATTAAGTTTATAACAAAACAAACTTAATACGACATAACAACATCGTATTAAGTTGCTTTTAAATCTTCAAAGCAATGCTTAGCTACTGGCCCATCTATCGAATACAACTTGATATAAATCAACTAATTCTTGAATGCGTAGTCTTTCTAACATCTCTTGGAATGATGCCCATGTTTCGTCGTTAATTGGTTCTCCGCCAGTAATAAATCTTGCTTCTGCTTCAATTAAGAATGTTTCTAAATCCGTTTGAATCACACTTACAATCCCAGCCTCTTCTTGTGTAAGTCCTGCAAGTGGGAAATCAACAACCTGATAAGGCACAAAATTTAATTCTGTTTGTTCTGTAATGAAATCCCAAAATCTTGTGTCAGGATCCTCATTCCTATCTCTTAAAATGCCAGGACGATCAAAACCAAGAATTGGAACTGGTATTCCAAAGTCTGGCGTAATTCTTCCACGCTCGCTTTCTGGATCTTCTAAATCAATACCTTCAACAAAGACACGTACTTGCTCACCTGCATCATTTTCTTGATATTCCCATAGATAACCTTCTGGACCATCTCCCATTAACAAGCCACCTTCTGCTGTGTAAAATTGATCTACCCAACGAATTGCAGCTGCTGGATTTTGATTGCTTGAAGTGATAGCAAAAACACCAGTTGTCATTCTAGCACTTGAAGGCATTAAAGGCGTTGGTGCCCATTCGCTTGTCAGTGGTCTAAACATTGGATTATTAGTAGACTCTACGTCAGTTTGCCCTGTTGCAAAGAACGGAAACCATTGTTGGAATAAACCAACTTGGTTTTGTCCTGCAAGTGCATTATGAGCATCACCAGACATCGTGAAACTTTCAGGATGCAAAATCCCTTCTTCATGAAGCATATGCATCCATTCTAAGAAAGCACGATAGTTATCAGTCATTGCATTATGTCGAACAACGCCATCAACTTCTTCGATACCCGCCTGTAAACTCGTCATTCCGAAGGCCGCTGAGAGATAACCTCTCATCCATCTCATTTGATCAGCATTAGAAATCGGGAACGTTTCAACACCTGGTCCTGCTGGCTCCTCATCTCTAAATCTAACCATTAAATCAAAGAATTCATCAATTGTTGTTGGTACTTCAGCATCTAAAGCTTCCATCCATGCACCATTATACCAAAGTGGTCCAACTCTCCAAAGTGAATTATTACCACGCATCACACTTGGAAGTGAATAAATATGTCCATCTGGTGCCGTAATATTTCGGCGGATTTCAGGATATTGCTCCATCAATGCGTATAAATTAGGTGCATATGTTTCAATATATCCTTCAAGCGGAATTAAAATCCCTTGCGTGCCATATTCAATTTCCATTGAACGCGTTAGGTTGTTACTTCCTGCTCCGAATATAATATCTGCCAAGTTTCCACTAGCAAATGCTAAATTCAAACTTGTTGAAAAGTCATCTAACGGTGGTGTTATAAAATCAAAGTTAATGTTGGTTTTCTCAGCCATATACGTGAAAAATGGCATATCTTCCCAGTTAATCATACCTGTTCCCGGTGCCATCATTGACATCGTAATCGGTTCATCAACAATCGGAAATCCTACTAAGTTAACGCTATTGTTGGTATCTTCACTATTCTCATTATTGATAGAATCTGATTCCCCACAAGCAACTAGCACTAATACCAATATTAACGATAAGCAAAATAAAACTTTAAAACTATGTTTTTCTTTCATGGTAACACACTCCTTATAATTCATGAATTCTTTTGTTATTACGAATAAAATGGTACTAACAGGATTTGTCAAGAAAAATGTATAAATTTTGAAAAAAAGATAAAAAGTGTTAAGGAAGAAAGATACTGAATTTGTCAATACGGTTAGCGAATTTCGTATTAACCATAAGTTGGTTAAAAACTGAATTCTTAAGATTTTTTGAATGCGGGATAGTATTATTTCGCATAACCATAAGTTGGTCAAAACCATATCCCAGTTTTGAACATGCCCATCTTCCCATGGAGTTCTTGGGTGCGTAAATATAAGACTTACAATTGAATTGATAATAGCTCTAGTAGCAAGAGAGCCTGAGGCATTACTCTATCGATATTCCCACAATTATCGTAGCAGATTTTATTGCCGGCATATTATTAACACCCAAACCCACAAAAGTATTTACTATTTTTCTTGTTGTTGCTGTTTAATATCTAATACGATCAACATTTCTCGTCCAACGTATTATTACTGTTGCTCTGTTAGCAATCAATACCATCGTTATATTTCAAGTAACAAGTAATACATCTTTTGATTTTTGATGAGTCAATATCATTTTATCATCTAAATCAATCATTTATTTCTGATCAATTTCAATATGTTTTTTCAATAATGTCTAATTCTATAATTAATTCCTCCAATATATTATATTTTCTGTGAACAATACCTCAAGTTTCGGATTCTTTCAGCTTTATTCTAGATATTTATGCACGATTTAATATCTAAGGCTCTTTGGCCTTTGTATTAATTATGTTCATTTCAAATCCAACCTTTCTAAATTTTATTCATAACTAACATTTTCTTGCTTAGCTACTGCTTTACTTTCGATTGACATGCCAGATCTAGTAATATTCTGTTATCATATTTTTTACTATGTTTCACCAGTTTTTCAAGCCCGTCAACGATAATGTTTATGCTCATTCTATACGTGCTAGTGTCAATAATTTTCCTGAGTATCATATTGACATCTCTTGCTTATTATTAGCGTAAGATGGTTGAAGTGTTTGCAATTGCATAATTTGAAGCATCATGTTTCATTGTGTATGGAAATTCCTTAAACATAGATGTATTTATCTTTCAAATCTGATTTTTATTCATTAATCCATTAAAGAAAAAGATTCCATAGGAATACACTAGTTTGTAGGAGCTAGCATAATTTCAATTAAATTTAATGTTTCAAGCATTTTCCCTCCAAATGAAAACACTATACAACGCAAATAGTACTTCATTTATTATCATTTGTCAATAACGTAAATAAACTCTCGCAAGGCGAAACAAGAAAGTAAACGTTTTAATTTTGTTGATATTGTAAAATTTTAAATGTTTTACGTACATCTTTTTGAATTAAACCAAAAAGGAATGTTAGAAATTTTTAACATTCCTTTGGATTTTATCACAATCCTAATTTTTAATAGCATCGGATATCTTGTAACAATGAGGTAGTGAATTTAAGAATCAAGTAATTGATGATATGCTTGAAATATTTGATATCAAACATTCTTCTGAGGACTAAAGGAACACCTCTTGAAAATGCACAGAATCAACTTACAAAGTGCTAAAAACCGACTTTGTTAATCGAATGGATTTTCAATCTTTAGAGCAACTTGAATTAGAATTATTTGATTATGTCACTGGTATAACAACATTAGAATTCATGATTCTCTAATCTATGAAAATTCTACTAATTACAAGTTGAAATATTTCTCTTAATTTTTGTCTAAATAAGGGGTGACAATTCACTCGATAACTTCTAATATTTGACCTTTCTTTGCTCTTTTTAAAAAGGGTACAAGAACTTGTTCCCTTTCTTCAAAGCTTAGAAATCGATGATTATCAGGATAATTATTACCTGTAATATCAGCTATATCTTTGGTCTTATAACAACGGATTAACTAAGCAATGTAGGTAGGTGCATAACCTGTTTCCATTGCAATATCTTTACGACTTTTTTCTTCGCTATATTAGAAGCAGTGTTTTAAGAATTTTTTCCACATTTTTGTTTTTGTTTTCCTGACGAGCAATCTTTATTTCTCTTATTTCTTTCTCTGTTAGTTCATGTCGTTTTGCCATTTTTATCACTTATGGCTATTATAGCAGATTTTAGATATTCATTGAATTATTTTTATTAGAGGTTAATATCATCTTCAATTCGTGCCAACAATTTCTCAACAAATTCATGACCATCCCCTTCCACAATCATATCAGCTAAATAGTTAATAGGTGCCTGTTTATCAACATTAACTGAAAGAATTGACCCAACATGCTTCAACCCATCAATATGTTGGACAGATCCTGAAATACCAAGGGCAATATACAAATCAGGACTCACAATTTTTCCAGATTGCCCAACTTGAATTTCTCGTCTTGCAATTCCAGCATCTACAGGACGTCTGCTCATTGCTAACTTTCCACCAAGCTTTTGAGCCAAAACCTCTGCTTGATCTAGCATCACTCCCATGCCACCACCACATGCTACAAGAAGCTTACTATCTCTAATATCATCAGAATCAGCTTTTAATTCAGTCGTGATATGTCTGATTTGTGAGTTAATTTCTTCTTTTAAGTCGAAATCAATTTGCTTTACAACTCTTTTATGCGAAAAATCATCCTTAAAAGCACGTGGTCTTATACTCATCATAATAGGTTGTTCATCACAGACAATACCAGCCATCAATTGTCCAGAAAACGCAGGTCTAATCATGACCAATTGATCTTCATTAAGCTTTAATTCTGTTACATCTGCAACAAGACCTGTTTCCAATTTCATTGCCAGTCTCGGTGCAAGCATCCGTCCAAACGTGGTGGCACCAATCAACACACAATTAAAACTAAATTGTTGATCAACCTCTTTTAAAATATCAGCTATATTGGGTACATCAAATTCAGAGATCTTTGATTCTATATTAATGAGATAATCTAAATTAAAGTCGAAAGGCTGACGACTTAAGTTAATCCCTACGCCATAAATCTCATACTTGTCTTTTGATTGACCAATCAGATCCGCTATACCAACCAGATCCAAACAATCATCTAAATGTTCATTTTCAAGAAAAATTAAAAATCGATACACTTAAATCACCCCCATTTTTTTTAGGAAGCCATGTACTTTTTCGATGCCCGCATCATCACATTTAACATGAACTGATTTTTTTAACCCACGTTCTTTCACAAATGTCATTTTGACCTTGGTTGGTGAACCCTTAAGTCCAATATAGGAATCTTTTAACTGAAGTTCATCATTCGTTATCATAAATAAACGCTCACTAACATCTTGATTCATATGAGTAGCTTTGACAAAGCGTAGCTTATACTTACTTTCTTTAGAAACACTAAGCAACGCAGGTAAAGGCAAACCTAATATTAAAAAACGATCATCATCATCAACTTTGACGATCGCCTCAAACAGCGAGATTTCTTCAATTTTAACAATATTTGAATATTGCGAAAGATTCAGCAATTCGCCAACTTGTGGTCCAACATGTCCTGTATCACCATCTAAAGTTTGACTCCCACTTAAAATTAAATCAAAGGGGCGCGTTTTCAAATATGTTGAAAGAATTTTCGCTGTTACAAATGAATCACTTCCAACATATTTTTTATCACTAATCAATGTAGCAACATCGACATTTCGCCTTAACAAATCAGCTAATTTACTTTGTAATTGCACGGGTCCCATAGAAACAACTTCAATTATAACATCAGTATTTTTATCTTTCATTTGCAATGCAAATTCTAATGCACAAGCATCATCTGGATTGATGATAAGTGGTACATCTTCTCGAACTAAAATATTACGCTCAGTATCATACTTAAAATCATCAACTTTAGGCACAAATTTAACCAAACAAATGATTTTCATCCTCAAACCCTCTCTTTTTTTAATGCTGATTTAAACATCATAATTGCAATAATCCCTAATATACCCAGTCCAGAATTAAAAATAAAGAATCCACGCTGACCCCTTACATCACCCAAACCAGCAAGAAACCATGTAGACATAACAGGTGCTAAGAAATCTGGTATATACCCTAATAAAGAAACAAACCCAATCGACAACCCAAGAACAGACTCATCAATTTTACAATCTCCCAGAATGGACCAATAAAGACCTCGAATCCCGTAAATCATCAAATGAATGATAATCACCAATGCTTCAAAAAATAAATTAGGTGCTGAAACTGGGACAACAGCCAAAGCGATTAGTCCTACAGCCCCCAATGCAAGGCTCATTGCTAATGTATTACTTTTCCCGAATTTATCACCCAAAAAGCCGCCAAGAGTTCCGCCAATAGGACGCATCCACATGGCAATCACCATCACTTGAGCAAC
>JGI990J12352_1000174_pt1 | contig 14980 bp, 12 predicted proteins | sample Intmic4MA4BA4MSA_FD_12352 | JGI IMG/M metagenome (IMG submission 12352) | reverse complement strand
TTGGCCGTTTCCTAAACGCCGACACCATAGAAAACGCCGACCTACAAGCCGAGTTCATAAACGGTTACAACCTCTACGCCTACTGCCTAAACAACCCAGTAAACGAATTCGACCCAACTGGGGGTGTTGTACTTACTTCGCTTATACTGCTCGCTCTTAAGGTCAACCTAATGATAATCAAGACCGCTAAAGCGGTAAAGGCATCAAAAGTTGTTGTAGGTGCTGTTAAACTGGGCAAAAAAGTGACAGCAGGTGCTAAAAAGCATGGCATTAAAATTGGGTTAAGCACGGTGGAAGGTTTTGTGTCAGGAGGTCTTTGCTTTAATGAGGGTGTGTCATTTAATGTTAGAGACGCATTCGTTGGAGCTGCATGGGGCTTTGTAACTGGAGCAGCTAGTTCTGTAGCAACGAAAGGTTTAAATCTAGGAGGTCGAATTGTGTCAGGAGCAGTAATTGGAGCGGCATCAAATTCAATCCAACAAATAATCCACAGCGATGAATTTAGTTTTGCAAGCCTAATTCTCTCCACTATAGCAGGCGGTGGGGGTGGAGCGCTTGAAGGTTGGGGTGGTGCAATTGGCACTTCACTTGTCAAAAGTTTGGTCAATGGCTTTTCAAGAATATCGGGCTTATCATCTCGCATGAGTGTACAAAATGCATTAGGATTTAGGTAACTATGAAAAATTTAGAAAAAATACCGCATTTTAAAAGAAGAGAGTCAAAACTGTTTGCAATTTTTCTCTTATCGATTCCTGCAATATTTGTAGTAGCTTTTATAGTGATAGGCGTGATATATAGGGAGCGACCTGGTAATATTCCTTTTTCTATTTCATTCGCTTCAGTTGCGAGCTTTTGCTTGATTAGAATGATATGTTACTACGTAGTTGGCGAAGGATTATTACATATTGATTATTCCAATGGTAAAATTAGAGGTTTTAAAGCGTTCAATTTTTTCACTATTTTTATGCCATTGAAAGTTGATATACAGTTTTCCATTATAGGTAATATTCTTATACGTGTTGATTCTGATTTGACGGGGAGTAGACATATGGATAGAAGCATTGTCGTAGTTGTCGAGAATAAAAAAAACCGCTTTGCGTCCTTTTACATTACTGCAGATTCAAACACTCCAGGGACTTTAGCTAGAGAACGTTTTCTGAAAAAAAACGAAGAAATTGTTAAAAGACTAAACGAAACCATCTGGCAATGGCGTGAAGATAATAATGTTCCGCACCCAGAAAACACTGTAAATCCTTTTGCGAGATGAGGAATTAGTTTTAGAGTGACACTGTTCATAAACGGCTACAACCTTTACGCCTATTGCCTAAACAACCCCGTAAACGAATTTGACCCAACTGGGGGTGTTGTACTTACTTCGCTTATACTGCTCGCTCTTAAGGCCAGCATGATGATAATCAAGACCGCTAAAGCGGTAAAGGCATCAAAAGTTGTTGTAGGTGCTGTTAAACTGGGCAAAAAAGTGGGTAAAGGTGCGGCAATCGGCGGAGTGATTGATGCAGGTTCAAGTGCTATTTCTCAAGGAATGGAAGACGGCGGGCGTAATATTAACTGGGGACAGGTTGCTTTTAATGGATTAACAGGAGCGGCTACAGGTGCTTTTATGGCATCACCCTTAGGAGCATTGGGTACAGGAATTGCAATTGGCGGTGTTAGTGCTACCCGAAGTGTCGGAAATGATTTATTTGATGGCAATCGCAACGCAGGTGAAATCATTGGTAGAGCAGCCGTAATGGGTGCAATAGGTGGTTTGACTTCTGGATTGGGTAAAGGAATCATCAATGCGATTCAAGCACCTTTTGCTAATGTCGTTCAAAATATTCCCCCAACAGCAGAAGGTCTAATGCACTTGGCAAATATTATGGCAAAAGGTGTCATGGGTGTTACTGAGGGTGCAAGGTCAGGCTTGAAATTCTTAATAAATCGTACTTGGAGGTCAAGTTAATTGAAGAAAAAAAAAGGGAAAGAATATAATTACGGTGAGTATATACAGGAAAGAAAGCCTAAAATTATTAAGCGTGTCTTGCTATTAATCTTCTTTGTAATTACACTAGTCGGTGTAATTACAAATGCTATTGCAACTGGCGGTGTGCTATTGGTAGTTAGCGTTGTACTTTTATTTTCGGGAGGCGTTCCTTTGTTGCTTGTCTTAATAATCGTGTTTATAAGCAGTTAGTGTGTGAGAGTTTGTGTGCGCTCACAAACAATTTAAGTGAATTTTTGTAGTGGTAACTATCAACCTGTTATTGTAAAATGAATCCAAAACCACATTGGCACAGTGAATCCGTTTAGGTACAGAGGGTATCATTACGACACCCAAACAGGATTATACTACTTACCACAGCGCTATTACAACCCCCAACTTGGCAGATTCCTAAACGCCGACACCATAGAAAACGCCGACCTACAAGCCGAGTTCATAAACGGCTATAACCTCTACGCCTACTGCCTAAACAACCCAGTAAACGAATTTGACCCAACTGGTGGTATAATTATTACGGCATTGATAAAAACGGCAGTTATAGTGACCAAAGTGGCTATCAAAAAAACGGCAGTGATGAGCAAAGCAACCGCCATTACAACAGCTGCAAAGAAAGGCAAAGTAGCCACATTAGCTACAAAAGCAGCAAAAGGTGCTGCGAACGGTGCAGTCTTCGGTGGTGAACTTGGATTTCTTACAGGTGGTTTTGGCGGTGTCATTGCTGGCGATGGTTGGTCTTGGAGTGGAGCTTCAACTGGGCTATGGCAAGGCGCACTAACAGGCGCACTTGCTGATGGATTAGGTGGGGCTTTAACGGGGGCAAAGCATGCGCTTACACAAGCTGGTATCTATGCCGCTATTAACGCAGGCATAACAGCAGGTAAAGAAATCGTTAAGAATGGGCCCAGTGCCTTTGCAAGTGGTAGCTTTTGGGCAGATGTAGGCATTGCGGCAGGTGTAAGTTTTGGTGCTGGTATGTTTAACGCAAGTGGCATATTGCAAAATCCTTTTGCTCTGATTGGTGCAGATGTACTATTTGAACTGCTTAAAAAAGTACCCAGAATGCTTATCGGATCACATTTCTAAATTAGGTTCATATTTTAATTCGCAAATCGTTAATTGGTTAAATTCAAGCGATATTAAAAAAGGAGATTGTATACAATGGAAACAACAGGAAACTTGATGGCAGCTGCAATAATCTGGCTGGTTTTCTTTACTATAATGCACATCCTCGGACAACGTGGTATTATGCTAATTGACCGTTATCGTAAAAATTTAGGAAAGAAAATATATAAACTCAAGGGAGTTTCAAAATGCTTGATTGTTCGTTCAAGTTACAAGTTGGATTTAAGTAAATTGCCTGAGACGAGAGGAGTAGAAGGTTTTATTTATGAAGTTGAAAGACCACTATGGATTAAAAATAATGGTGCATTCAAAAATCAAGTAAGTTCACTTTCTCTTTTATTGCAAATCCTTTCTCATATACTTTTTATAACTGCAACAGTTTTATTGCTACTTGGTAGAGATGTGTTAGGGATAGTGAATTCAAAACTACCCACCGCTATCGGTATGATATTGAGTTTAATACACCTAGCATTACTATTTTTTGCTTTTGTACCGCTTTGTATATTTTATCGACGTAAAATTGATTTGCATATACGTGAGTATATAGACAAACAAGACGATACAGTTGCACAATGGTCATCTCTTGTTCCAATGAAGGTTGTTTCTACTACAGATACTCTTGATCAAGATGGTTTAGTGGTCGAGAATAATAACTCAGACGAGCAACTTTAAAATTATAACAGATCACATAACCCATTAAATAAACCCACCCAAAACTTCTTTTTATTCGATTAAATCTTCTAACCGAACATGTATTTTTATTATCAAAATTCAGGAGGTTCATCATGATATTCAACTCAAGTTAAATGGAGAGCCGTAAGTATCTACGCTTGACGGCATTCTAAAAGCATGCTATACTTACGATACATGGGGTAACCACAGCGTAACCTGTTATGATGATATGGGTAGTGTAGTAGGTAATAGTAGCAGTACAGTAGGTAATGCAGGTGGTGTAAGTGATTCAATCCAAAACCACATCGGCACAGTAAATCCGTTTAGGTACAGAGGGTATCATTACGACACCCAAACAGGTTTATACTACTTACCACAACGCTATTACAACCCCCAACTTGGCAGATTCCTAAACGCCGACACCATAGAAAACGCCGACCTACAAGCCGAGTTCATAAACGGCTACAACCTCTACGCCTACTGCCTAAACAACCCCGTAAACGAATTCGACCCAACTGGGAGGTTTGTATTTACGGCAACGTTTGTCCTAGCCATACTAAAAGTTGCGGCAGTAAAAGCACTAAAATCGGCGGCAACTGTAGCGGTAAAAAAAGTTGCAGTAGGTGCAGCAAAAGGAGCCGCAATCGGTGGTGCCGTTGGCTTCACTGCAGGTGGTTTACAAGGTGTGGTAAATGGCGATGGTTGGTCTTGGGACGGTGCTTTAACTGGGCTATGGCAAGGCACACTAACAGGCGCACTTGCAGGCGGACTAGGTAAGGCTTTAATTAAACCTGCTAAAGGTTTAAAGGGAGCCAACCTCTTGAAACACGTTGCTACACAAGGAGGTATCTATGCCGCTATTAACGCAGGCATAACAGCAGGTAAAGGTATAACCAAAAATGGTATAACAGCATTTGCAGACGCTGGCTTTTGGGCAGATGTAGGCATTGCGGCAGGTGCTGGTTTTGCAGGTGGCATGATTGCTGGTAGCGGTAAACTTTTTAACCCTGCACTAAATACACTTGTTAGTTTAACATTAAATGCCGTTAAAACGGTACGACCTATGCTTAGATAAAGGAGATTACAATAATGCATTTTTTAATAGGTTCTTTAATAGCGACGTCTATACTTACGTTTTTCTCTCATCAATATATCATACTAATAGATTTATATAGGAAAAATTTTGGCAAGAAAAGTTATGTGCTGAAAAGTGTTTTTAAATTGCTTATTGTGCGCTCATTCAAAAAAATAGTTTTATATAAACCTTTTGAAGAGTACGAAAGTCGAAAAGAAATTTATGTTACAGACCCTATTATGAAAAACTCGGTGAGTAGTTTTGCTCTGTTGCTACAAATACTTTGTCATATCTATACTACTGCAATAATAGTACTTTTGGTGTTAGAGATAATTGACCCCATCTTTGGTTTCATAGGATTTCTACTCAGTTGCGGGTATATTTTGGTAGCTATTGTACTGGGGGTAACCTATCTGTACCACATTGGCAAGATGGACGAGATTCTATTAGACGATAAAAATATTCAACCCTTAGATAACGCTAGCAATCCAGAAGAACTCTACAACGAATAACCACATCGGCACAGTAAATCCCTACCGGCTACCGTGGTTGCCATTCTAAACAACCCCGTTGACGAATTTCTCATTCGGTTAAATCTTTTAACCGAACATGTATTTTTATTATCAAAATTTAGGAGGTTTATCGTTATGATATTCAACTCAAGCTAAACGGAGAGCTGTAAGTACTGATGCATGTCGGCAATAGACGGACAAATTCAATCCGCCCGTAACTATAACGATGACGATACCGTTGCCCAAAGTGGCGATGGTGTAACAGGCAGTATCACCCAATATACCTATTAGTTTTAGATAAAAATCTATAGAGAATTTCCTTAATGCATTCCTACCAATACATAGGTAGGGACAGGGTTTTCTTTTACAAAAATACATAAAACCTGATTTAGGTTTAAGAAAAAATTTATTAAGGAGGCAATAATATGCCAAAAGCAAATACACAATCTAACTTCTTTCGTGTAGCGATAGAGCCAGATAAAATCAATGGCGATTCTTTTAGCGTAGTTCCTGACGGAGCCGCTAACCCCTCGCATATTGAAATAGATAGAAATACACGCAGGCTTAAATTAAGATACAGAGGGGAAGATGTTTGGCAAAAACAACTTCCGCCCTTGTTTGGTGCAGGGCTTGAAATTCCCGCATTTGAATACCTTATCTATGAATTTAACGAAGAAGATTCTCAACGTGTTTCTCAAACCATTACGGTACGAAATACAGGCAATCGGTCTACAGGGCCGCTTGTGGTAACACGCAGTAATGCAAATTTTCAACTTAATGGTAGTAATAGCGATACCATCAACATTGCAAGCATTGCGCCTGACCGTTACAGAACCTTTACGCTAGCACCTACTGAGGGTCTTGGTGTAGGGCAGCGCAGTAGTACCATTTTGGTAAGTGGCAGAAATGATATCTCAGCAGAAGCTACAGCGAATGTGGAAGTAATAGAGCAAGTATTTGAGATTGCACTAGACAACGAAAAGCAGGTGTTTCCTCCAATCGATTTTGGACAAGTTGAAGCATCCTTGCCAGTGCGCACTGTTACCATCAAAAACACAGGTAATATGCCGACAGGGGTGTTAACGCTTGCATGCAGAAACAACAATTTCTTATTAAGTCCTTTAAATACTGAACAGTTTGATGAAATTGATCAAATTACTATCCCTAGTATTCCTCGCTTTGGTAGTGCCACTTTTACAGTGGCTCCACGTACGGGCATTGCTATGGGTGAACAGAATGACACCATTACCGTAACGGGTGCTAACGGTATCTTTGCAGAATTAAATGCAAGCGTATTTGTGCGCAAGTGGAGTGTAGGTGTTAATGAAACATATATTGCGTTTCCTGAAATTTTTCATGCGGATAATCCTCCTTTAGCACGTACGGTTACGGTTAGCAATAATGGTAATCAACCTATTACGCACTTGAATATGGGTATAACCGCAGGGAGTAGTTTTACCGTAAGTGGCTTTAATACCGTAGTTAATGAGGCTAATCCTTTAATGGTAGGGGGTACAAGAACATTCACGGTACAACCTAATGCAAATCTTGGTGTAGATACGCACAGTGCTACCATTACCGTGAGTGGCAATAATCATGTACATGCGTCACTTGGTACAAGCATTAAGGTGAAACTAGCAACTTGGGAAGTGACTTTAAGTAGCGAAAACCATACTTTCCCTGCAATGTATCAAGGTCAAACACCGCCAGCGGCAGTTACTATTACGGTTACCAATAGAGGCAATCAACCTACAGGTGTGCTTACGGTAAGTCGCAATAATGATAATTTTCAACTTAATGGTGGCAATAATAATACCATTAACATTGCTAGCATTGCTTTAAATGGCACGGCTACTTTTACGGTACAGCCTGTAGCAGGTTTACATACAAGCACACATAGTGGTATTATTACACTGCAAGGTAGCAATGGAATTTCTGCTAGATTTGATGCAAGTATTGCAGTGAGTCCAGCCCCTACTTGGAACATTGCTTTATCTCCGACAAGCCGTAATTTTGGGTCTATCAATATTGGTAATACACCTCCTGATGCAGTTACTATTACGGTTACCAATACAGGCAATCAGCCCACAGGTACGATTACAGTAAGTCGCAACAATAGTAATTTCCAATTAAACAGCACTAATAATAACACTATCACATTAGGCAGCATTAACGCCAACACTAGCACTACGTTTGACGTTAGGGCGATATCAGGGCTAGGGTTAGGTAACCATAGCGGAATTATTACGTTAAGTGGNGGNAANGGAATTTCTGCTAGATTTGATGCAAGTATTACAGTAAATGCAGCAGCCCATGTCATATTTAATGGGCAGGTAGATTTATTGCGATGGCAAGGAAATGTTGCAAGCGATTTTAATTTTGACCCCAATAATAATACAGGATTTGCAGAGATTCGTCATACTTTTAATGGGCTTAGGTCTGGTGTTCCCACGCAAGTAGAAGCAGATTTGGTGTATACAAAATTTGATGTTTTTAAAGGCTGGGTTAGAGATGCTGCGCCTGTTCGTGTTATGCTCTCTCGTCATGAAACAGGCTCTGGCAGTAATATTCCTTGGAGTGATGATAGCCATTACGGTCCGCTATTACGTCTTGAGGGCAATGCGCTTATGGGCATGCAAAGAATATTTTTCAATAACAACGATGGCTTTTTTGTTAGAGTTCGTCGCATCCGTCAGTGGTTTTAAAGGAGAATCAAACAATGGATATTTCAATTATTATTCCCGTACACAATTTAGAAAAACACATAGAAAAATGCTTAGACAGCATAAAAATGCAAAACTATGCCCGACACAATATGGAGATTTTGGTAGTTTTAGACTCTTGCACGGATAAGTCTATGCATCTTGTAAAAGAATGGACTAAGCAAAATTCAGAGCTAACTTTACGTATTTTTGAAGTAAATTGTAAAAATCCAGGCGGAACAAGAAACGTTGGTTTAGATAATGCTAAGGGTGAATACGTATATTTTTTAGATGGTGACGATTGGTTTGTAGACCAAAATGCGCTAAGTAAAATGATTAAGGGCATAATGCAAAGCAATGTGCTAAAAATTATTAAGTATAGTTCTACAAAAGAATTTCCAGAAATGGATACGGTTTGGAGGTATTTATTTAGACGTTCTTTTATTGCTGACACAAAGTTTAAAGATATAAGAATGAGTGAAGATTACGCCTTTATGTTTACTTTAAGGCAAAAAGAGGGTTGGTCAGATACCGCAATCGAAGGCCCACTTATGCATTATAATAACCCAAGAGAGGGCAGTATTATGACAGAGTACTATGCTGTAGAGTGGCCTATCATTACCCAGGCAAGAGAGCAATTTGCTGCCCAAATGGCAGAGCAGAGCTATACTTTACAATAAATACTCTACCGCCCCATAAAGAAAGTTAAAGAAAAACGCAAAGCCTAAGCAAGCGATTTATATTTGTGGTGCGGTGTTATCGTTAATTAAAAAACACAAAAAACAGTCCTTCTTACAGCCAACAAGGACTGTTTTTTGCTTTTAAAGCACAAGAAATTGCAACAATAAACTTTGTATGTAATAGTATTGACTTTTGTCGAAAAATGTGATATAAAGGATAAAAGTACCTTTAATTCTTTTTCAGGATTAATAAGCTTGGGTAATAAAATGGATTCAAGTGCAATAAACACAGTAAATATAAATGAGGAGTGAAGAGTGAGTGATGAAATATGATTTTTTGAAAAAATATTTTGGCTATGAGTCTTTTCGTACGGGGCAAGAAGAACTTATTGATTGTATTGTAAATGGTGGCGATTGCTTAGGAATCATGCCAACAGGTGCAGGAAAATCTATTTGTTACCAATTGCCTGCACTTATGGGTAAAGGTATCACTTTTGTAATATCCCCGTTAATATCTTTAATGAAAGATCAAGTGGGTGCGCTTATTCAAAACGGGATAGCAGCGGCTTATATAAACTCTACTTTATCGTCTACACAAGTTGACAAAGTGTTTGAGTTGGCAAAGCAAGGGAAGTATAAAATAATCTATGTGGCTCCTGAAAGGCTAGAAACAGAAAGTTTTATAAACTTTTCTAAGTGTGTAGATATATTTATGGTTACCATAGACGAGGCGCATTGCGTATCGCAATGGGGGCAAGATTTTAGACCTAGCTATAGAAAAATAGCAAATTTTATAAACCAGTTTACTCGCAGGCCTATAGTATCTGCTTTTACAGCTACTGCCACAGACGAAGTGCGCAAAGATATTCTTAAATTGTTAAACCTTAATAGTCCACTTGAGATTACTACAGGTTTTGATAGAAAAAATTTATATTTTGAAGTGCAAAAACCCGAAGATAAATATAAGGCGTTAGTAGAATATTTAAGTAAAAATAAAGATAAAAGCGGCATAATTTATTGTTCAACAAGAGACACGGTAGAGCAAATAACTGAAAAGCTAGTAAACGAGGGTTACAAGGCTACTAGGTATCATGCTGGATTGGTAGAAACAGAGCGCACAAAAAATCAAGACGATTTTTTGCATGACACAAAAACTTTAATGGTGGCAACAAACGCTTTTGGAATGGGGATAGATAAATCAAATGTAAGCTATGTAGTGCATTATAACATGCCTAAAAATTTAGAGAGCTACTATCAGGAGGCTGGAAGAGCAGGAAGAGATGGTTCACCTGCAGATTGCATACTGTTATATGGTGGTAAAGATGTCATAACCAATCAATTTTTAATTGAAAACACCAACGAAAAAAATGATTTATTGCCAAAAGAAATAGAGCAAATAAAGCAAAACGCCCGCCATTTATTAAAGCAGATGACCTACTACTGTCACTGCAACGATTGCCTTAGACAGTACATGCTTAAATATTTTAAGGACAACTCTGATAGTTATTGTGGCAATTGTAGTAATTGTAACCAAGGCTTTGAAGAGATAGACGTTACCGAGTATGCACAAAAAATATTGTCTTGCATATCTAGAACAGGCGAACGTTTTGGCATAAAAGTAATTGTAGATACATTGCGTGGCTCTAAAGCAGAAAAGATACTAAACTGGAAATTGAATCAGACCAAAAGCTATGGAGTGATGTCGGAGCTTTCTGAAAAAAAGGTACGAGATATAATCAATCATCTCGTAGTTAATGCGTATATTCTTTTAACCAATACAGAATTTCCCGTTGCACAGTTGGCAGAAAAATCCAAAGATATTCTTTACAATGGCTTAAAGCTTTTTATGAAAATAACTAAAGACTATGAAAAGCGTGAAGCTACAAAAGTCAGCAGTAAGTCTAAAGAAAATTACACCGACAAAACTCAGAAAGCAAAGCTACTAAAGCAAAATGTATCACAAAACATAAACACCGATTTATTTGCAAAGCTAAAAGAGTTGCGCTATAACATAGCTAAAAGCCAGAATGTAGCAGCTTTTATGGTGTTTGCAGACTCTGCACTAAGAGATATGTGCTGTAAGATGCCTGAAAATCCGCATGAGTTTTTGCAAGTGTCAGGGGTGGGTCAGCTTAAGCTAGAAAAATATGGCAAGCAATTTTTGCAAGTTATACAATCATATGCAGAACCCGTTCAATCTAAAATCGGCACTACCTATGAGTATTTTCAACCGATGGCAGGTGATAATACAGCATTACCTAAAAGTGAACTTGCAACAAATAATTCAGCGTCTATCGCAGAAGATTTAGTAGAATATAGTAGATGTTTTTCTCAAGAAGCATGTAGCGAAGTAGCTAGTGACGCACTCATATCTAAACTTTCTCATGAAATCATGGAGTTATTTAGAGAAAAACATATTGACAATACAACATGTAAGCATATTAGTGATTGCATAAAACAGTTTCTTGTAGATGAAAATGTATCTATTAGCAAATAAGCCCATTGTGCAAAGGGTTATTCTATGGATAATGGTTTTCTTTCTTTTCAGCAGAGATTTTGCTAAGATACTGGGTAAACTTTGTAATAAAAAAGGTAGCTAGGGCTAAGCCGTACAAGTAAACAACTATCTCAAATACAACATTAAAAGTGGATAATGCGGATAGCGACCCTGAATAGAAGAGGAACATAAATCCGTTTAGTGCGTGAAAAAATAGCCCGCCCGCAAGAGCTAAACCAGCTACTGTGGCTAAAATATTACACTTTTTTAAGAGTGCAACCCATAACACCCACGCCAATATTGTAAAAACACTGTTTGCTACAGCAAAAGACATAAACCACACAACATAGCCATAGACTACGGGTTCGGGGGCAAGCACACCAAAAAATCTAACAAGATAAATCGTGTTGACTAAGGCGTGAAATATGCTAAGTACAATAAGTGGTTTGCGACAAGGCATAATGAATCTCCTAAAAAGTTTTTTGTGCAAATGTTATGCACTAGTTGCGTTTACCGACACTTAATAGTATAATAGACTTGTGTTGTTTAAATCAAACGTTTGTAGAACAGGAGCAACCATGGATATTGAGCAAAAAGAGGATAGGCGTGTACGAAAAACTAAAAAAGCCTTGCGAGAGGGTTTGGCGGAGCTTCTTACACAAAAAAGCATTCAAAAAATCACAGTTAGAGAACTGACAGACAAAGTAGATATTCATAGGTCTACCTTTTATGCTAACTATGAGGATATCTACGACCTTTATAAGCAAACTGAGGATGTGGTTGTTGCGGAAATCATTGAGATATTCACAGCCAATTATACAACAGACACAAAGACCTTTTTTGAGATATTGTTTAAGTATATCCTTGAAAATAGGCAAATTTGCAAGATGTATGTAGGCAAAAACGGAAGCCCATCTTTTCATAACAGGCTAACCGATTTACTAAAGAAAGCATATATAGAATCTAGTGGGTTGTTCGAGAGGGGGATTTGGTAAGAGCCGTTGCCTTTAATGGTAACGTAGCGGTTTAGTAAATTATCGGTGTGTTCGGGGATTATGTTGAAACTGTTGTAGGTGGCTATTGTTTTGCCTGCGTTGCTATTATTGTTTGCAAATTGATGATACATAACAGCGGCATCTTTGCGGTTGGTGAATGTTTTATCATTAATGATCATGGAGAAGTCTTGGTTGATGTTGGTGCTTGGGGGATTAGTATCACTTAGGTTAATAGATTTTGTTAGATAAGTATTTTTTGGGTGGGTAATCATCCCCAAATTTTTATCTCTTAATGCGATGTTTTTTTGGAGGTTTGAGATATATTTTTCTAGCTGTTTAATTTCTTTGGGTATTACATTCAAAACATTATCTTGCAAATTATAGCGGTTGGTTTGGTGTTGGATTTGTAGGGTGCGTAGGCGGTTGAGCTCTAATTCTACTTCGTTTTTGCGTTTTATTAATGGATTTGCGGAGGTTATAGCCTTAATTTCTGCATAGGTTAATGTGGTTTCGTCTATGTCGGATGCTTCACGTACGGTTAGCTTGCCGCTATTAATTTGAGATATAAATCGTTGTTTGTTCTCTAAAATTTGGTAGCTGTACGCATCGAAGGTTTTTTCGGTAACGTAGGTGAAAATTTCAATTTCGGCGTTTTCGTTGCCTTGTCGAATGGCACGCCCTTCACGTTGTTCCATATCAGAAGGGCGATAGGGGGTGTCTAGGTGATGGATGGCAATGAGTTTATGTTGCACATTGGTGCCAACTCCGCACTTTTCAGTGCTGCCGAGTAGAATACGCACTTTGCCGCTTCGTATGTTATCGAATAAAACTTGCTTGGCGGTGTCGGTGTTGGCATCGTGGATAAAAGCGACTTCATTTTCTGGTATACCTTTTTCAACCAACTTACGCTTTAAATCGTTATATATATCAAAATGCGCATTACTATCATAATCTTTAAACGCAACTTTTGGGGTAGACAAATCGCAGAAAACCAACTGTGTGCTGTGCTTATCTTGCGTATCTCGCCAAACCTTAAACACATTTTGTGCGCAAATATTGATTTTATGCTTATCATTATCTAAAGCCAACTTATCTAAACATCGTGGGTCTAACGCCAATTTTTTGCCGTCGCTTGTAATTTTAAGCATGTTGTCTACTTCGGGTTTAACGTTGCCGCCTGCAATGCGTTCAGCACGTGCTACAATAATTTCGTTATACTGCAAAATTTCGTCACTTGGCTTGATGGTAATCACGTGCCGAGTCACTTTAGGTACAGGTAAATTTAGCATGTCTGCTGTTTTCACATCGACAAATTTCCGATACATTTTCAGCATTTCGGGAAGATTTACAAACTTGACAAAACGGGTCTTGGTGCGGTAACCCTGCCCACTAGGCGCAAGCTCTAATGCGCTCACAGTCTCGCCAAAAACAGCTGCCCAATCGTCATCTCGGTCATGCTGTTAGAAATGGGCGTGCCTGTGGCAAAAACAATGCCTTTTTGCCCGCCGTGCAATTCTTGAATGTAATCAATCTTCATATCTAAATCAGTAGAACGTTTGCTCATGGCACGAGAAATACCTGCCACATTATTCATTTTTCTAAAGATAAATTTGTTTTTGTACTTGTGTGCCTCGTCAACGAAAAGATAATCTACGCCCAAATCCTCAAACTTGATTAAGTCGTCTTTTTGGGAACAAGATAACGATTCTAACACTGCTTGCTTATTCTTCAAAACCCGTTGCAAATCTTTAACGGTAGAACGCTTATCCCGCTCACTCCGAAGGTCTTTTAGCGCATGCTCAATCGAAGTAATCTCCTCATGAATTTTGCGTTGTTGTCGCTCACTAGAAATAGGCAAGCGTTCAAACGACGACATCGTAATTACCACAGCGTCCCAATCGCCCGTGGCAATGCGAGAAACAAACTTTAAGCGGTTCTGTTTTTCAAAATCTTTTTTGCTGGCGATTAGCAATTTTGCGTTGGGATAGAGATAACGAAACTCGTTTGCCCACTGATACGTTAAGTGATTAGGCACAACAATCATGGGTTTTTGCGCAAGCTTTAATTGGCGCAATTTCATGGCGGTAGCGGCAATTTCAAAGGTTTTCCCTGCGCCTACCACGTGGTGGAGTAGGGTATTGCCAGCGGTGATGATGCGCTCTATGGCATTTTTTTGGTAAGGTTTTAGTGTAATGTTGGGGTTGATTTCGGGGAAATCTAAGTAGCTTCCGTCGTGATTAGCAAGCATAGAATGGTTAAATTTTTCGTTGTAAATGGCCACCAATTCTTGTCGGCGAACGGCATCATCAAAAATCCAAGCCTTAAATTCTTCTTGTAAAATGCGTAATTTTTCTCGTGCGGCAATGGTTTCAGCCTTATTCAAAACCCGTTTTTCTTTGCCGTTTCCATCGGGAACGCTGTCGTAAACGGACGGAGTTTGCAAATTTAAAGCGCACTCAAACAGCCTGTATCCGTGCATGCGTTTGGTGCCGTACACGCTATTAGATTGAAAATTGCGCAAATGCGGGGCTTGTACGCTCCATTCTGCAGTGAAAGTATTAAATTCTACCCAAATTAAGTGGTTATCCGAACTATGAATCTTAAATTTTTCTACGATGAATTGTTTATAGAATTCGGCGTCAATCCACGGCGCACCCACCCGTACACTAATGTCGGAAGCGGTTAGGGGAACGGGTTGAACTTTTGCCAACGCATCCACATTT
>JGI990J12352_1000173_pt1 | contig 15013 bp, 13 predicted proteins | sample Intmic4MA4BA4MSA_FD_12352 | JGI IMG/M metagenome (IMG submission 12352) | reverse complement strand
AAGTTTCGCTGATGCCAAACAAAATCATGGTCTCAGGTGGACACTTTATCGTGGACATAAGAAAAACCAGCATTACAACTGGTTACTTTGTGCTACACAGAATCTCAAAAAGTTATGTATTCTGAAATCTAGGGATTACGCTAGACAGATGCATGAGCTTGATTCTTCTATTTATCAAAATATTTTCATTAAATTTCGCCGATTCAGCGATTTTTTTATTTGAAATTAGAAAAAACTCCCCACAAATCTTTCGTTTGTCAACAGTCTGAAGCCCTTAAAGGGCTAAGATTGAAACTCATGTATAATTAACTTCTCAAGTAAATTAACAACATATTCGGGAGGTTTATTTATCCCCCGTTCCCAGTCCTCAAGGGTTCTTTTCGGGATTTTGTAAACATCCGAAAACTTGGCTTGGGTCATAGCTGTTAAATTACGAATACGTTTAATTTTTTCAGTGGTCGAGATGGTTATCAACTCCTATCAAAGTTAAAGAAAAACGGATTAGCTCCACTTTCTCTCTTCGTCATACAATTCAAGCAGTTCTTTCAAGTCGGTTGTTAGTTGTTTAAATTCTTCTAATGTTTCAGCTTTTTCAAGTTTACGCTGTAACTGCTTGATTTGAGCAACGAGCATATCAAATTGTTCCATCGTATCCACCACCTCTTAATTAAGGAGTATAGCCTAGCTTTCGAGCGAACGCAAGCATTAAAATCTTTTCCCATAATTGCGGAGCAATGCTCAAATGGATAAAAACGCTGTGCGTTTCTTCACCTAGTCGCTTGGGACAAGTGACAATCTTTCCCCCAATCTTTAAAAGCTTTTCATTTGCCCAAAGGGCAAATTCAGATTGATCGGCGCCAGCGCCGTTTCTTTGTCGCTCTGCGACGAGTACAATAACATTGATTACCAAAAAATTCCGTGGTTCTAGTCATTGGATAGTTCACGATTTTTAGTTGTAGGTTAATTTCCCACGAAAATCGCATTGAAACAAGTAATCCGTATAACTTAGTAAAACATAGGAATCTAAAACACAAAATATACTTTGTTGCCATGTCATGTATAGTGAAACGAAGTATCAGTTAATAAGTTCCCAACTACGAACAAAGAGTTCCGCTGGATCAGGCATCCATCGAAGCTTAGGGACTTCAACCCTAACGAATGAGTTTTCTGTGACACCAATTTCGGGTAGATGGAAATGATTAAACACATACTGAACTTCATTACAAGATGAAGATTGGTCTACTCTGCAGGCTGATATCGTGCGGTTCCAAAAACTATCTTCGGGAGAGTCATAGATGTTTATAATTCGCAAACTTAACCATTCAGTTCCCAAATCTAACCATTCAGTATCGTCTGTATTTGCCTCCATATTCATAGAAGTGCAGGCAGACAAAGTGAATAACAACAAAGTTACGAACATCACTCGCCTTTTTAACACCTTACCCTTAAATAGACCTGTTGTCATCAATTTAGCCTCCAACCAGTGCGAACTAAAATCTCGCTAGTTCTTGAAATTACAGTTATACTGGGCGTTCCTGCAATCGCAATTCCTTGGATATGATAATTGAAATTTTGGAAATGCGAGAATGCTATACCACCACTATCTCCACGCGCACTGCCGAAATCTCCGACTGTAGCATTCACAACAAGAAACCAATCTTCTGGTCTGTCTTCCTCTCCAATCCAACGATTCGCATTAATCTGCGACACTGGACCACTTCTAAGTCCACTCGTTGAACCTCTTGCGAAAACCCATTGACCCCTAACTGGTGTTGCAGCAAATGGACTTAAATTCCTTAAGTTTGGCACCGATGTAGCAACAAAAACATTAGCATTTGTTTCAACAAATGCGGCATCTATATTCTCCAAGAAACGTTGGTTCGTTCTCAATGTACCTATACGCTGTCCTGTTGCATTATATATTCGATCATTGTTTGCAGCGAATCGTCCGCAATGAGCTGCTGTGACAAAACCGTTTCTTCCATTATTCGCCCTAAAGCCTACTGAACAACGGCCACCCTGAGGACTTCCTATAAATATTGCATCACCAGGTGTTATCGTAATACTAGTTACCTCTCCTATCCAACGTCCAGATGCGTTAAATTGCTGCTGTCTACCACTAATCGTGAACGTCCCACTATGAAACATTGCACCACGGAACAGCTGTGGTCTATGATTGTTCTGACCTGGAAGTGGGTTAAGGAAGTAATAATTATTATTTCGATGTAACCAACCCGTTCGCATTACACCTTCACCACCAATTCCGGATTGATGAGCTGGATCTCCAGATCGAGGGTTGAAAAAATGCCAATTACTATTAATCTGAGACCAATTCGTGTGCATTGCACCTTGACCACCAATGCCAGTTCGATGATTAGGTTGACCTGAAGCTGGATTTAAGAAAAACCATCTGCCTGCACTCACCTCAAACCAACCAGTGAGCATTCGTTGATTCGGACCTATTCTGAACCATCTACCCTGGGCATCTTCTATCCATATATTAGAAACTCGTCGACCATTTTGATAAAAATACCAATGGCTTCCAACTTGGCGCCATGTGCCTGGTGTCAGTCTTGCAGGACTGGTTCTAAAGCTGATATAATCTTCACCTTCTAAAACAGGTCCACTAATTTCAGGTGCATGGATAGATTCTGGGTTCGGTTCAAAGCCATAAGGAGATTCATCAAAACGTTCCGTTGAAAAAGAACTTTCTAAATCTGAATTTTGATCAAAACCTGAATCTGAAACAAGTGTCTCTATACCTTGTGAAACATATTGATAAAAGGCGATAATAGGAGAATTTAATACAGTCATTTTAAATTCTTCAATTAACTCCTCTGTGTATTCACGTAAATACACAACTAATCTGTTATTCACGACATCGATCCAAGATCCTGCGACATTTGACATGCTAGGAAATTGTGAGGAGTTTACAAACATATAAGTCAAGTGTCGATGTACTGCCATTATTTCGTTAAAAGAAAATGTCACTTTTTGAATTTCTATACCGTCTGAAAATCTATTGATTAAGCCGTTGTCGTTTGTATTCCCAACCTGTAACACAACCAGATTTCCATCATCATCAATAAACATCCCACCAAAATCTTCAGGATACATAACCTCACCAAAACGATTAGTTGGCAATACGCCATAAAATGCATTAATTAGGCTAACAGCATAATTATGGTTCACAAAGAAATTATAACCTCGTTCCGCAATCATTTGTTCCTTAACCTGCTGATAGTAATCATTGGTGATGTACTGAGTGACGTCATTTTTGTTATTTGCGTTAACTAATAGACTTGGATATAAATTGAGAATAGCTAAGCTTAGCGCTAGTAATATTTTTACAATTTTGTTCTTTCTTATCATTTTACTTTCCTCCAAAATCTAATATTGCGGTAATTTTAAAATTACCTCCTTATTTCTCGCTTCAATCCAATCTCTTCGTCTAAGTAGCGAATAAACTTGCAAAGAGGGTACTTTTGTCCAATTATCAATTAATGTTTTTAAAACTCTCCTTTAATTATAAACGTTTTCTTAAAGATGTGCAATAGATGTGCAATAGCTAAATTCTGAAAATGCAATATAGTGGATTAAAATGACGATTTTACTGAATTTTACAAAATCCAATACCTTTATTCGTTCGTAATCGAGAAATAGCCAATGACTAGAACCATGCGATTTTTGGTGACCGACGTTATTGCACTCGTCGCAGAGTGACAAAGAAACGGCGCTGGCGCCGATCAATCTGAATTTGCCCTTTGGGCAAATGAAAAGCTTTTAAAGATTGGGGGGAAAGATTGTTGCTTGTCCCAAGCGACTAGGTGAAGAAACGCACAGCGTTTTTATCCATTTGAGCATTGCTCCGCAATATGGTTTTCGTTTTTTGATATGGGAAAAGATTTTAATACTTGCGTTCGCTCGAAAGCTAGGCTATACTTATACTATATACCACGCTATACGTGGTAGGTCAAGTATTTTTATGGAAAAAGAGACTTAGTTAGTTTCTGGTGGAAAGTAATTTTTCTTGGGTTGCAAGTAATTTCTTAGTTTGTAGCAATATGTATTCTGTAATTCGGGAGTTAGCTCATCAAGCAAGCGAAAATATCCATCTATTACCCGAAAAAAGCAACCACCGTTATTTAGTACCATATAAGTGTAGTTGAAAAAGTATCTCCATTTTTCGGTCCTACTTATGAAAAATTTTCAAAAAACTGTTGACATCGCTATTTGTGCATGCTATAATGTTTAACAATAAATTAAAACTAAATATATCTTATCAAGAGTGTTCGAGGGACAGGCCCGATGACAACACAGCGACTCCAACCGTTTCCTTAACAGGGGCGGGGCACGGTGCTAATACCTGACTGATGAGAGAAAATAAGATTCTGGCTATTTTGTGGCTGAAATGCTGACCTTTCTATTTATCAAGTAGAGAGGTTTTATTTTGTTTTAAAGGGATTGGTAATTATGATTAAAATTGAAAATGTTAATAAAACGTTTGTGATGAAGAAACGGGAAATTCATGCGTTACAAAATGTTAATCTGGAGATTGGTGCTGGTGAAATTTTCGGGATTATCGGTTATAGTGGTGCGGGTAAATCGACGTTGATTCGTTGTATTAATTTATTGGAACGACCGACGATCGGAAGTATTGTTGTTGATGGTGAAGAATTAACTTCGTTGAATGCGCGCGGGGTACGACAGGCTCGGCGCAAGATTGGGATGATTTTCCAACATTTTAACTTGATGCCATCGCGAACAGTTTTGGGTAATGTATTGTTTGCATTAAGAAGGTCAAGTTTAGCAAAACAAGAAAAAGAAACGAAAGCGCTTGAATTGCTAAATCTTGTTGGACTGTCGCATCGAGTTAATTCTTATCCGTCAAATTTGTCGGGTGGTGAGAAACAGCGTGTGGCGATTGCGAGAGCATTAGCAAATGACCCAAAGGTCTTGCTATGCGATGAAGCAACGAGCGCGCTCGACCCAGAAACAACAGCATCAATTTTGAAATTGTTGAAAGAAGTTGCTGGGAAATTACAGGTAACCATTGTTTTGATTACTCATGATATGGATGTCATTAAGGAAATTTGTGATAAAGTAGCGGTAATCGAGGGAGGAATGGTTAAAGAAACAGGAAAGGTTTTGGATATTTTTTCCAACCCGACTGCTGATATTACGAAACAGTTTGTAGCACAGTCGAGTGGGATTGAGAAAGTTTATGAATTAATTGAAGAGTGTGCCGATGTTGTGGCACTAGCTGAAGATGAGATTTTGATTCGCTTAACTTATTCGGACCAGACTGCCAATGATGCACTAATTTATGAATTAACAAAACAATTTGACATCAAAACAAATATCATTTTTGGTGATATTAACCTAATTCAAGGTGTTGCGATTGGGACGCTAGTGGTAAATTGTTGTGGTAAACATGGTGATCGCGCGGCGGCACTGAAATATATTAAGGCGCAAGGTGTGAAAGTGGAGGTGCTTAAAACATGTTAGAGGGATTATTTGAAGTATTAATTCCAAACTGGAATCGAGCTGGTGACCGTTTATGGACAGCAACATCGGCGACACTTGAAATGGTTGCAATTGCTGGTCTTATCTCGTTTGTCTTAGGAACAACATTCGGTGTTTTGTTAGTTGTAACGAAAAAAGGTGGAATTTTAGAACAATCTGTAGTTTACAATATTCTGGATAAGATTATCAACGTGATTCGGGCGATTCCATTCTTGATTTTGTTAGTCCTTTTGATTCCCGTCTCAAGAGCAATTATGGGAACAGGGATGGGTGTTACTGGGATGATTATTCCGCTAGTGGTAGGGACAACTCCGTTTTTTGCACGACAGATTGAATCGGCAATTGCTGAACTAGATCCAGGGTTGGTTGAAGCATCCTTAGCAATGGGGATGTCGCCACTAGAAATCATCTTTAGCGTTTACTTGCGAGAAAGTATTTCTAGTATCACTCGTGTAACACAAATCACGGGTATTAACTTAGTAGCATTAACCACTTTCGCTGGTGTTGTTGGTGGTGGTGGTCTTGGCGATTTTGCGATTCAATTTGGTCATGAGTTGCGATTGCGGGATTTATTATGGACTGCGATTATTATTTTATTAATTATTGTTAGTGTGATTCAGTTGATTGGAAACATTGTGATTAAGGTGACAACGAGGTAATACTAATTCCACTCGGAAAAGCGTCTAAAAATCAATCATTTTGCGTATACTCTTCGTCAGATCTTCCTTAGATACGTCAGTGTATTTGCGCTCATCGCTTTCTGGATTATACACAAAATCTCTCGATTTTTATTGATTGCTTTCTCAAAATGGAATTAGTATAAAAATTGTCAGTAAAGACGTTAAAATCAAAAATAAATAATTCGTAGAACGAAAGGAATGATTTAAAATGAAAAAGATTTTCGGTTTTGTAGCTGTTTTGTTTGTCGGTTTAGTTTTAGTAGCATGTGGTAATGATGACAATGGCGATTTACCAGCGGGTGTTCGTGTTGAGAATGGCATCACGATTGTTCAGATCGGGGTAGTAGGGGCAACTCAGGATCAGTGGATTCCGGTTAATGCGGCATTAGCAGCTTATGATATTTATGTTGAGTTAGTAACTTTTAGCCAATGGACGGTTCCGAATCCAGCATTAAATGACGGTGAAATTGCATTAAATGCGTTCCAAAACCACATCTTCTTAGAGAATGCAATCAATACAAATGGTTATGAATTAGCGGTTGTTGGTGATACATTTGTCGCACCACAAAACGTGTTTAACGGTCGTGCCAACATCACTCCTGACCATACAAGAACTTCGTTACTTGGTTATGTTCAAGACGGATGGTACGTGGGAATCCCGCAAGATTTAACCAATGGTGGTCGTGCATTAAAAGTGTTAGAAGCAGCGGGATTAATTACGGTTGATCCAGCAGTTGGTTTCTTAGCAACACCAGCAGATATTATCGAATTCCATGTTGATATTACAATCAGAACCGCAGAAGCAAACACTTTACCAACGTTACTACTAGATTTAGATATTGCCGTAATCAACAATCCACAGGCATTAAACCACAGGCTATCGGCTAACAACGAGAGTTTGTTCCGTGAAGATGTATTGAATATCGAAATTGCTGGGGATTTAATTAACATTATCGCCGCACGTGCAGGCGAAGAAAATAATGAAATTTTCCAACGGATTATCCAAGCTTATCAAACACAAGCAGTTCGCGATGTATTCCAGAATAACTTCGATGGGGCGTTCGTTCCAGCTTGGTAAACAAAGAATAACAGTAGTGAAAACTGCTGTTTTCTTTGTTTAGGAAAAGTAAAAATCACTACCTAATACGCTTAACAACGCGATGAGAGTAGTGATTTAAAATTTTTTAAGCCTAGTCACATTCTGATGTATTAAAGATGTTGCAAGGTTCAGCGTTAGTTACACCACTTAAAATGCGAACATATGTTGCCAGTAATGTTGCGTGTTGTTCGTCAGTGAATGGATAAGTAGGGCGTCCTTCGACATCTTCCATACGTTCATGACCTTCAAACGTTCCGCGGTGAGCATCAACAACTACGCCATTACGAACATGCATTACAAATGGGACGAAGATATTTGGACGTGTTGGTTCAGGTACAAAATTCTCAACTTCTTCGTCCGTATAATCTTCACCAGGTGAGGTGTAAATCCATGATAATTCAAATTGAGCATCAATCCATCTTGCCATTTGCTCATCTAAATCAAGCCAGTCCCCCTCGCGCAAATCATGGCGACGACTTACATAAAATACCGGTACGCCAGTTTCTTGCATTGCTTCGAATAAAACTGGTACACCTGATTGACAAAATGGACAACCTGGGAACCCGAAGTATAATACGCCGTTGAAATCTGGATTTTCAACTAGCTGTAACGCCTCATCCATCGTCACATAATAGAAACTATGCTCGCCTTCGATTTGATAATAACCCATGTCATGTAATTCAAAATCAGCCATTTCACCATCACCACCACTATTATTACAAGCTACTAAAACCACGACAAAGACCCCAATTATAACGGTCAAAAAAAATTTTTTCAATTTCATCAAAACACTCCTTTAATCAAAATATCCATTATATTATAACACTCTTTAGGCTAAAATACTACAAAATCATTGAAAAAACTGGTATAATCATTTTAGTATGATAAAAGTGGAAGCGAACATCTTAACCCCGACAGGCATTTTGACGTTCAACTTTTGGTGTAAAGTGATAAAAGTACAGGGCGAGAAATGACCTCGAGGTTGTGAGCTGTAACTGGATAGATTAAAAGTGAGGAAAATCTTATGATGCGACGTAAAGTAATTAGTACACCTTTTTTGCCGATGATCTTGATTTCCGATGGTAATCAGCTGATTAAAAGTGATTTTTTGTATGATGAGGCGAATCATCCGCAGGATGAAGATGTTGCATTAGCGGATGATGCCATTTTGATTGAAACGGCACGACAACTTGAAGAATACTTCCAGTTGCAGCGTACGGATTTTGATTTGCCGTTGTTGCTAGAAGGCACGGATTTTCAGCGAGCGGTTTGGGAGGTATTACAGGCAATTCCGTTCGGTGAAGTTCTGACCTATAAAGAAATCGCCGAGAAAGCTGGCAGCCCAAAAGGCTTCCGTGCTGCTGGTGGTGCTTGTCGTGCGAATCCATTTACCGTGATTGTCCCGTGTCACCGAGTGCTTTCGACTGCTGGTACCTATACGGGGTATGCTGGTGATAAAATCTTTATGAAAGAAAATCTGTTGAACTTTGAGTCGGGAAAAAGGGGATTGTTTTAATATGATAAAACGTGAAAAAGACGGTATTGTTTACTTTGAATTTGCACATTTTAATAAAACAGGGTTGGTTAATCATTGTTTTAGTACAAGAGTAGGAGGTGGATCACTGACACCCTACGACAGTATGAATCTAGCTTATCATATGGGTGATAATGTTAAAACGGTCAAAGAAAATTTTGCCAAAATTAGCGCCGCCGTTGGTTTTGATGCAGAAAAGATTATTATGACCGACCAAATTCACGAAAATTATCATCATGTCGTTTATGATGAGGGACAACCAGAATGGGTTGATGGGCTGATTACTGAGATGCCAGGTTATACGCTTTCGAGTTATTATGCCGATTGTGTGCCGCTATTGTTCCTTGATCCAGTTACGAAAGTGATTGCGAATGCGCATGCTGGTTGGCGTGGAACGAGTTTTGATATGGCGGGTAAGACGCTCCGAGAGCTTTATTTCGAGTTTGGGTGTGAATACAAGAATATCTTGGTTGGGATTGGACCGGCGATATCGGGTGAGCACTATGAAGTTGGGGCAGATGTTGTTGACCAGCTGTTGGAATATTTACCAACTGCCCAAGATCATATCGTGCAAGTATCGGACGAAAAATGGACCGTCGATTTAGTGGCGATTAATCATGCACGACTGCTTGAAATGGGTGTGCCAGCGGAAAATATTGAAATTGCGAACTTGTGTACCTATTCAAATCCAGAACTATTTTTCTCTCATCGAAGGAGTGGTCGCGAACGGGGGAATATGGCGGCGATGATTATGCTTAAATAGTCGATTGGTGTGAAAGTTGTCCTAAAACAGCTAAAAGAAGATGAAAAGGACAACTATTTGCGACTTTTGACATTCACCGATAGTTTTGTTGGCGCAAAATCAGAAAAAAATGCCAAAAAGGGGCTGAAATTACTCATATTTGTCCATTTTTAGCCAAAAAGTTGTCTCAAAACGGTCGAAAAGCAAAAAAAGGACAACTTTGAATTTTGAGAGGGGTTTAATTAATGAAATTACTAATTGTAGTAGATTACCAAAACGATTTTGTGAACGGGTCGCTCGGATTTGATGGAGCGGAATTGTTAGAAACCCCAATTTTGGCAAAAATAAAACAGTACGAGGTCAATGGTGACCACATTATTTATACGTTTGATACACAACGTGATGATTATTTTGAAATACGCGAGGGTCGTGGGTTACCAATTAAGCATTGTATCGACCAGACGGAAAGTCATGCGTTGTACGGAAAGTTGCATGAACATTATCAGAATAGCGATTATGCTAACGTTTCCGAAGTTTTTAAAGACACTTTTGGGTCGACCGATTTAATGAGAATGTTAGCGGCGCGGGTGCAATACGAACAGATTGAAATCGTGGGATTGGTTTCATATATTTGTGTTTTGTCGAATGCGATTATTGCCAAAACGGCGCAACCTGAAGCGGAGATTATTGTTGATACGAAATGCACTGCTGGACCGAATCCAGAATTACACGAAGCTTGTTTAAAACTGATGCGCGAGGCGTTACAGATTACTGTTATTTAACAAAGAGGGGAAATTTACAAAATATTAGAATTAAAAGCGCCCATAATAAGGCGAAAGTATTTACCGATAATAAAAAATTAATCGGTCAGCTCAATAAACCAATGGCGGAAATTATTGGCAATATTGTTAATCCAGTTGAAATTGTTGATATTATCAAACCTTTATACAATTTTAAAAGATAGTGGTCATCTTTAATGAAGATGGCTTTTTTGTAATTAGGAATATTTTTGAACTATAATTTGTAGCATAATTAAGTATACCAATCAATGTTGAATACCTAATTGACGAAAACGAATCAATCAGAACTTTGATTGAAAGAAGTGAAAGGAAATTTGCAGAAAAAGCAAATATATTCCAATTTGTATTTTCAAGAAAAGTGCTAAAACCATAGTTTTGGTAAATACCAAAAAGCGCTCAGCCCCTGAACGATTAAATTGACCATTTTGGTAAAATTGACTAACCGATTAAATACTCGTCAAATTATTTTGCGTCAACTTGTTATTATTTCTAGTGGTATTCAAGGAGATGCTACTTCTGTAGATGTGATACCACCAGCACAAACATTACAAATGGCTGTTATCGTTATCGCCACTGTTCCAATGCTTTTAGTTTCCTTTTGTTCAAAGACATTTTGTAAAAGGTTCTCTTATGGGATCAGTCAAGGAATAATTTATTTAGATTATAATGACTAAAATAAAGGCAATATCATCTTCATAATTAAAAAACTTAATGTAAAAACCAGATCAGGAGGCATTAGAGATGAAGAACAAGCCTAACATTTTTTATCGTATATTTAGTCTATTTTTTCTATAGGAACTTCTGGAATTCTTTTATTCTTTTTCTTTATTTATACCCACACTCGCAGCATTTTAGAAGATTCTTTGATTAGTCAAACACAAGAAAGTTTACATACAAATAGCTAATACGATTGAACAAATGTTTCAATCCCTTGAAAGTGTCGCCTTTTCTACCGTAACAGATTCAAGAATCGAGGAATTTATCTTAGAACCCTTAATCCACTAGATTTCATTCGTTATCAAGAAAGCGTATCAATGATGGATTTTGTTGCTACTGTTGGACCTCCATTTACTCAAGTAGATCTTATCAGTTTTGGAGGTTATTTTCATCTAGCGAACAATGCATTTCATCGACTACCTTACCAAGAAGTATCAACTTTTCGAGCCAATTTTTCTGAAATTCCTAGAAATTGACATCATTTAAGAGTTGCAGAATCTGAATATTTGGCAATTGTTTATCCAATCCCTGTAGATGCCAGTGAGCCTGATGGAGCCCTGTTGATAAGAATTCCAAAGACAGCAATAAACAGTTTGATTAGTAGAGATACAGGTCAAAGTCGTTTTCTTTTTGTTACTAATAGCAATCAAGAAGTTATTTTTCAAAATTTAAATGTTACAGATTACAATTTAGTGCCAGAGGAACTTGCTTCTTCTCTTAATTGTGAAGTTAAGAATGAAAAAAGCAATTCAAATCTAATTGCCATTTTTTGTTTTTTCAACTTTATTAGACCTCACATGACCTTGTCTGGGCTTTTTCAGAACACCAAACAGAAGAAGAAATTCCCATTTGTTGCTTAATTTTTTCATCTTATTTCATAATAATTTTGTAAGGGGCTTTTTTTTCCATATTTTTTTTGTTATAATTCTTAAGGATTTTGCGAGGGGCTTTTTTTTTTGCAATACTACTATGTATTCTTCTTTATTTTACAAATCAGCAAACAGATATTCGCTAATGATATTTAAAACACTAAAAAATTACTGTTTATTATCAAATTCATACCATTCATTTGAAAAATATTGAAACAATATTAAGGGCTTGGTAAGGTTAAAAATTTGTTAATAAAAATCAAAATTCAATACTGAAAGGGGGTGAAAATTTATTACAAAAGATTGACGGAGAAATCTATTATCTATTGATAGTGACATGATTGATGATCAATTGATTTTAAATGAATTCTCCAGTATATCTGATGTGATACTAGATTGTTTATTTAATGAATATTTAATAGGGGGTGAGATAAATAGCGATACCGATGATAGAAATGTAGATGGGGTAAGGGTTGTACTATTATGCTTGAGGCGTCGATTGGTGTTTCAATCGCTTAAATAATATGAAGGATACGTGGCTTGTATACTAGGAATGATTTTAATTCTTATTTATGCACGAATTTCTTTAGCAATGGCTTGACATCAATATTTGAGATTACAAAATCTTCTGTGGGATTTAGTTTAACAGCTTCTAACAGGTTCGTGTAAATGACTAATATGGCAGTACCTAAGAACAAGTAATGATAGAAATGTTTGTAGTATGATACTTTGCGCTTATACACATTAAGTAAACACTTCATAACTTGTCATAGACATAATAATGCGACATGGTTCGGTTCTTTGATGGTTTTGTAGCTGGCTGATAACTAGCTTGCACATACATACTATTGTTTTTAAAACTAGGTCTATTTTGAGATGCTATGTTACTATAGAAATTACCATAATACATATTGAATAATTAGTTTTTCTAATTAAAAACAAAAAAAATTATATTTACAAGGTAGGGAAACATAATGAAAAAAAGAAAGAGTATTTTATCATTACTAGGAGTCGTATTTTTAACTGTGTTTATAATTGCAATTAACACGCATGAAGCCAATGCATTTGCAAATAACGGCGCTCATCATCAACAAGAGCAATTTAATAATGAGCAAACAATAATACCTTTACAAATTATGCATAGATATAACTTAGGTGGCAGAAGTGGAATTTATGAGTTTGACACTACTAATAATAGGCTTCGTTTTAGAGATTCGGTTAGGCAACTGACTCCAGGTGCCAATAATTTTCTTAGAAATCAATTAATCGGTGTAAGACTGGATGGTTCTACACAGGTATTAGTTGAAAGAGGAGGATACTGGATATTTGATTGGGATGATATTATTCAGAATGGTATGCATGGCTATCACATTTACTTTAATGTTGAAATACCAAATTATCAAGATTTTTTATATTTTAGAGTTGAAATTGTGTTTACGGCAGCGATGTCTTCTGTGGTTAATGCTCATGCCACATTTACAATTGGAGATCCACTTGCTGTGGAGCATTCGCATGTAGATATTAATGGTGAGCCGTTGCGATTCAATCAACCATACTATATTCAATCAGTAAACGGAAGTAGAGCTAATTTTGTAGCTTATTGGGGCTGGGATTATGTTTATATGAATGCAAATCGAGGAACTGCCGTTGTCTTTAGACCTCGACCAGGAGACACAACAACTAGGGTAATTAATCCATCAGAGCGTGTGTATATAAGGAATAGAAGTTATAATTGGGCAGGATTTAGTTATTGGAATCCAAGTAACACCAACACGGGCGGAATTCATCTAACAGATGCGAGAAGAGCTCGATCATTTGTACTTAACAATCATGTTAACCATCAACTTCCATTAACTGGTCATACTTTAAGAAATGTAGCTACTGGAAGACATGCTCAAATGGCAAGTAATGGATGGTTAAACAGTGGTAATGCTGTTGCAGATAACCAAAACCAACATTTTAATTTCATTCCAGCTAGATAATTTTGTAGTCTTTGGATGTAAAATTAAGTTAATTATTTGGCAAAGTCAAAATAAAACTAGCTAAACTAGAGTTTTATGTCTGATTACCACTCTAGTGATGAAGAAATTGATATTTACCAGAACGACATTAACAACAGACTACGCAAAATCTAAATGATAAGAGTTCATTTGAAGCTTATGCACTAGAAGTAATTCACAATATAGTGTATACGTTAACTCAAATTTAAGTACCCGATTTGGGTTGACAATTTGCTCTTGGATTTTCAGTTACTGGTACAGAGTTACCAATTCTGTAATAAAAACGATTGTTTTAATCAGGATTAATAACTTTTAGATGGTTATTATTGGAATATTTTGATTAATTTTAACAAATAAATTTTTACTTTAGATTTATGAATCAAACGAAAAGTCAATAAATTAAATGTTTAATTACACTTAATTTATTGGCTTTCATTGTAAGCGAACAATAAGAAACTGTATAGAAAAGCCCCCAGTGCGAATGATATAATATCAAACTTCATAATTATACATTTTTAAAAGGTAGTGGTCATCTTTAATGAAGATGGCTTTTTTGTAATTAGGAATATTTTTGAACTATAATTTGTAGCATAATTAAGTATGCCAATCAATGTTGAGTACTTAATTGGCGGAAATGAATCAATCAGAACATTGATTGAAAGAAGTGGAAGGTTAGATTACAGTTAAATTAAACAATATCATCCAAAAGAATATCAAAAAAAGCAACTCCGAAACAAATGTTTCAACTGATTTATTAGGATCTTACAAGATAAACCAGCCCCCCGTCCCTAATTGATGCTGAAGTTTTCTAAAATTAAAAAGAGGTAAACTAAGATTTCTTTCTGTTACGAAAAGTGTAAAGTTGCAAAAAAATGTAAAATATGGTAGAATATAAGTGTCAAACAAGTATTGACACGAAATGGAGGGTCTGATATGCTTAAAACAGAACAGAACAGAACAGAACAGAACAGAACAGAACAGAACAGAACAGAACAGAACAGAACAGAACAGAACAGAACAGAACAGAACAGAACAGAACAGAACAG
>JGI990J12352_1000172_pt1 | contig 15049 bp, 13 predicted proteins | sample Intmic4MA4BA4MSA_FD_12352 | JGI IMG/M metagenome (IMG submission 12352) | reverse complement strand
TTCTAAATACCGCAAAGGTTACACCAGTGAAAGCGAATCTTTGGTTGCAAGTAGCACAGGTGAACATTGTTTATAATGTACTATATTGTTTATAATGACAAAATAATATTAAGAACACACTCAAGCAGTGATAATTTGGTTGCGGGTCGCAGGGGACTGCGACCCCTACATGATTGTTATGTTAATTACTTGTTGAATTTACCCCAACCCACATATGACTGTTATGTTAATTACTTGTTGCATTTGCCCCAACCCAGATATGATTGTTATGCTAATTACTTGTTGCATTTACCCCAATCCACATATGTATTGCTTACACCAATCGCAATTGGTTTTTAACCCACATGTAGGGGTCGGGGGTCCCCTGCGACCCGCACAATTAAACAGATACCTTGCATCAAACCACGCATTCTTTTGGTATGTATACGCTGGCTTTTATAGATTGGCTATATCCACAAGCTCGGTAGTATGCTCACTATAAGTAGATAAAAGGCTATCCACAAGCGCATTGGCTGTATCAATGCTGGTAACACACGGAATACCCAACACACAGGCTTTTCTACGAATTTTTACGTCATCTAACCCCATATCTCGCCTACGCTCAGAGGTAGAGATAACGTAATTAATTTTTCCGCTAGCCAATAGCGTTTCCGTATTTGCACTAGCACAGTCCCTAATTTTTTCGACTACGTTTACCGTAAAACCTTTGGTTTTTAAAAAGGCGGCAGTACCACGAGTTGCATACAGATTAAATCCGCACGAAACCCATTTTTGCACGATGGACTCTATTTCATTTTTATCAGAATCACGGACGGTTATTAGTACACCGCCACTCTTATTCATTTTATAACCAGCGGCACATAATCCCTTATAAAGTGCTTCTTCTAGGTTTTTCCCGATACCCAAAACTTCGCCTGTAGATTTCATTTCTGGCCCTAAATGTGTATCTAACCCCGCTAATTTCTGAAACGAAAACACAGGAACTTTTGCCGCCACGTACGGCGGAATTTTGGCAATACCGCTTGCGTACCCTAGTGCCTTAAGTTTTTTGCCTACACTTAATTGAGAGGCAAGCTCGCACATCGGCACACCTGTAACTTTGCTTATATAAGGAACAGTACGAGAAGCACGGGGATTTACTTCGATAACATAAATTTCACCTTCGTACAATACATACTGAATATTAACCAGCCCTTTAACTTTTAATGCCATACACATCTTGTGGGTAATATCATAAAGTTTAGTAGCAAGCGCATCATTTACACAAACAGCAGGATAAATGGCAATGCTATCGCCTGAGTGTATGCCCGTGCGTTCAACATGCTCCATAATGCCAGGTATAAGTACGTCTTTACCGTCACATAATGCGTCTACCTCAATTTCACGTCCTTCCAAATATTTATCAATTAAGATAGGATTTTCAGGTGCTTGACGCAAAATAATTTCCATATATTCTGTTACGTCTTTAGGCTCAAAGGCGATAATCATGTTTTGTCCACCCAGTACATACGACGGACGCAACAGCACAGGATAGCCCAATTTTTCGGCAGCAACATGCGCCTCGCTTGTTGTAGTAACGGCAAAACCTTTAGGACGCTTAATGTCAAGCTTTTCTAACAATGCGTCAAAACGTTCTCTATCTTCGCACATGTCGATACTATCGGCAGAAGTACCAATAATTTTTACGCCACGCTGCGCCAACTTGTTGGCAAGCTTGATTGCTGTACCGCCACCAAAACCTACTACTACACCTTTAGGTTTTTCAATTTCGATAATACGCATAACGTCTTCTATGCAAAGCGGCTCAAAATATAACCTGTCGGCGGTATCAAAATCTGTGCTAACGGTTTCGGGATTGTTGTTGATAACGATTACCTCGTACCCTAAGCTTTTTAGCGTCCATACACAATGTACACAGGCATAATCAAACTCTATCCCCTGCCCAATTCGGATAGGGCCACTGCCTAGCACCACCACTCGGGGTTTTTTGCTAGCCGCAATAAAAGGCAACGCCTCGTTTTCTTGCCCATCGGTTATAGAATAAAAGTACGGTGTTTTTGCCTCGAATTCGCCACCGCATGTATCCACCATCTTATAAATAAGGGGCTTATCTGCCTCCGTTTTATGTAGAATATTGTAAAGTCCGTGCAAAAACCAACGGTCTACCTTAGTAAGTGCGTATAACTCTTCAACCGTCTTGCCACGCTTTAGTGCCTCGTATAAAACAAACAAACGCTCGTCTGTTGTGGTATCCAATAACGCTATAATCTCTGAATCTGACTTTTTGCTTAAACTGGGCAAGTTTAAATCGTTAATGCCAAGCTCTGCACCACGCACTGCCTTTAAAAGAGCTTCTTCAAACGTATCGGCAATCGCCATAACTTCGCCTGTTGCTTTCATTTGCGTACCAAGCGTACGGCTAGCATTCATAAACTTATCAAATGGCCATTTAGGAAACTTTACCGCCACATAATCTAAAGCGGGTTCAAATGCGGCAAAGGTAGTACCTGTTACCGCATTAGGAATTTCGTCTAGCGTATAACCGATAGCAATTTTAGTAGCAACCTTAGCAATAGGGTATCCTGTAGCTTTACTGGCTAGTGCTGACGAACGTGATACACGTGGATTTACTTCAATTACCGAATATTCAAAACTATCAGGGTTCAGCGCAAGTTGGCAGTTGCAACCGCCCTCTACACCTAGTGCATGAATGATATCTAAACTTGCCGTGCGCAGCATTTGGTATTCTTTATCCGCAAGGGTAACGGTGGGTGCTATAACAATACTGTCGCCAGTGTGTACACCTACAGGGTCAAAATTTTCCATGCTACACACAATCATGGCATTGCCTGCCCTATCACGCATAACTTCAAATTCGATTTCCTTCCAGCCTGCAATAGAACGCTCTACCAAAATCTGTCCGATAGGAGAAGCTAAAATGCCGCTAGAGGCTACCTCTTTTAAGGCTTGCTCATCCTTTGCAATACCGCCGCCACTTCCGCCAAGTGTAAATGCAGGACGTACGATAACAGGATAACCGATTTTTTTAGCAAACGCCAACGCACTCTTAACGTCGGTTGCAACTATGCTAGGAACACACGGCTGACCGATTTGTAGCATCGTATCTTTAAAGATTTGCCTATCTTCGGCTTTATCAATAGTTTCTGGGCTAGAACCTAATAGACGCACATTCATTTTGTCTAAAAAGCCTTCTTTGGCAAGTTGCATGCACAGAGTTAAACCCGTTTGACCACCCAAACCCGACAAGATGCTATCGGGACGTTCTTTTTCTATAATGCGCTTTATTGTGGTAAGGGTAAGCGGTTCTATATAAATTTTATCGGCAATATTTTTATCGGTCATGATGGTAGCGGGGTTAGAGTTTACCAATACAATTTCTATCCCGTCTTCTCGCAATACACGACACGCTTGCGTACCCGCATAGTCAAACTCTGCGGCTTGTCCAATTACAATCGGGCCTGACCCAATCACCATTACTTTTTTAATCGTTTTATCTAACGGCATAACTATCCATTCTCCTTATAAATTCATCAAATAAAAATGCTGTATCTAGCGGCCCGCCACATGCTTCGGGATGAAACTGAACCGTAAAGTTTACACCGTAATCAAGCCCCTCACAACTGTTATCGTTTACGCTTATAAACGAGCTATCTGCCCCAGCAACAACCTCATAACCGTGGTTTTGGCTGGTGATGTACACACGGCCAGAGCGTGTATCTTTTACGGGTTGGTTTGCGCCACGATGCCCAAATTTAAGTTTTTTTGTTTTGTATCCTTTACCAATTGCCAACAGTTGATGCCCTAAGCAAATGCCGAATATCGGTATACCGCTTTTATCTAACTGAGCAATGGTTTCGATAACGGGCTTATTTTTGGGTTCGGCGGGGTCGCCTGGCCCATTAGAAAGCATAATACCGTCGGGCTTACTATTTAAAATTTCTTGTACTGTTGCCGTAGAGCCAAAAGTTTCTACCTGACAACCTCTGGCTGTTAACGCTGCCGTAATACCCCGCTTTGCCCCTAAGTCAAGCAGTGCAACACGGCGCAGTGGCTTAGATAGCGTATCACTGAAGCGTGTATCTTTATTAGAAACCGATGCTACGGCGTTTTCTACCTTGTACACTTGCGCTTGCGTGCGGTCGCTCTCTGTGGGCAGTGTAGACATAATTTTACCATTCATGACGCCGTGATTTCTAATCTTTTTGGTAAGCATACGTGTATCTATCCCATACAAACCAGGAATATTATGCTTTTTAAGGTACTCATGCAGACTTCCCTCAGACCTAAAATTCGAAGGTGTGCGGCACGGATGTTTTACGATATAGCCCGCACAGACAGGCTTTGCGTTTTCAATATCAGGCGGGATTACCCCGTAATTTCCGATAAGCGGAAACGTTTGTAAAATGATTTGCCCGTAATAACTAGGGTCGGTAAGGGTTTCAAGATACCCCGTCATACCCGTAGTGAAAACGATTTCTCCCACCGTTTCGCACGGCGCACCAAAGGATTTCCCCTCTAGCACCGTACCATCTTGTAGGACTAAGTAAGCCGTTTTTTCCATTGTTGTTAAATCTCCTTGTTAAATAAATGCAACCGCTTGTACAATCTAGCGTGAGCATAGCACATCTATCTCACGTTAAACATTACATGCGGACTATTCCAAAATATTTTTTCTGTCACGCTGTAGACAATCGTTGCCTGTAAAGCACGCCGTGCAAAAAGAAACCTTTGCGCCTTTTACGGCACTCTTAAGCCCTTCTACACTGATATAGCCTAAACTGTCCGCACCTATACTATCACAAATTTCCGTTAAAGTCATGCGATTTGCAATTAAATTTTCCTCGTTATCAATATCTGTTCCGTAATGACAAGAGTAACGAAATGGCGGCGCAGATATACGCATATGCACTTCACTAGCCCCTGCTGCCCGCAAGCTTTTTACAATTTTTTCACTGGTGGTTCCACGCACAATCGAATCGTCTACCAGCACCACACGCTTACCTTCCACAATGGTAGGCAAGGGATTCAGCTTAAATTTTACAGCGTTATCCCGAAGATTTTGTGTAGGATAAATAAAACTGCGCCCGATATAACGATTTTTTACAAAACCCATCGCCAGCGGCAAACCGCTCTGTGCGCTATACCCTAACGCCGCATCTAACCCCGAATCAGGAACACCGCATACAATATCGGCGTCTGCAGGATGTTCTTGTGCTAAAGCAACCCCCATATTATGACGTGCTTTATGTACCAGCAAACCATCTATCACAGAATCTGGCCTAGCAAAATATACATATTCAAAAATACACAAACCACGCCCTGGCTCGGCTTGGTCTAATCTGACGCCTTCAAATAGAATGCGCCCGTCCTGAATCCCCACTACCTCGCCGGGCAAAATATCACGCACAAAGGCAAAGCCTGTTCCGTCTAGCGCACAGCTTTCACTGGCTAAGGCATAACCAAACTCGCTTTTGCCTAGCACAAGCGGCCTAAACCCACTAGGGTCACGCACGCCAATCAGTTTGTTTTTTCCGTTTGCAATTACCAACGAAAATGCGCCACGCAAAGCGGATGTAGCCGCCACAATACCTAATTCTGTGCTTTTTTGTAGACGAATATTAAGGGCAATCAGTGCGGCGATTACTTCACTGTCGCTTGAAGAATCAAAAGTTAATCCACGTGCAAGCAAATCATGACGGATTTTTTTTGCATTGGTAATATTACCGTTATGCGCTACAGCAATACGCCCTGTTAGATAGTCGCTTACAAACGGGCCTGCATTGTCACGAATATTAGCNCCCGTGGTAGAATAACGCACATGCCCTACAGCAGTAGAAGATGCTGGAAACTTTTGAAGTTGTTTATGGCTAAACACCTCACTAACAAGACCAACATCTTTACGGCAATATAGGTGGTTATCGCTTACCGCAGCAATACCCGCACCCTCTTGCCCACGATGCTGCAGGCACAATAGTCCGTTGTAAACGATACCCACTGACTCGCTATTGGTTAAACTTACACCAAAGACACCACATTCTTCTTTGGGTTTATCATGTTTTTTCATGTGATTTATAAACTCTCCCTTACCTTCGGTTTCACCCTCTGTAATCTCACTATATCTTTCTCCTTGCCAATCGCTATCCTAATTGGCCGTATACAATTGATGATACGGATTTTTTTCGCATGGCTTTAAAACGTAAAATGTATCCGATAAAAGCGACTGTGCGTCATAGCCAAAGTAGGCACAAAAATCGTGTATAGGTTGCGCAATAGTGGCTAAGTCCTCTGCAGTGGCTATGCTTGCATTAACTTGCTTGGGCAAATGGTTTAGCTTTTTGCAGCTTCTTATAAAAATGCGCCCACCATGCATACCTGTCCCACAAAAATGCCCTATAGGTGCAGTAGCACTGTCTATGCCCAAAACGATAATTAATCCACCTGCCAAATATTCGCCTAAAAAACTCCCTGCGCTACCACCTACTACAATTACAGGCTTTTTATCCTTGTATTCTTTAAGATGTACGCCCGTGCGATATCCTGCATTCTTTTTTACAAAGATACTTCCGCCACGCATCGCCAAACCCAGTGCGTCACCAGCATGTCCATGAATCACAATGGTGCCGTCGTTCATGGTATCGCCTACCGCATCTTGCGCATTGCCCATAACCGTAATACTTCCGCCGTCTAGATATGCGCCCAGTGCATTACCGGGTGTACCCTCTATTGTTACGTTTTTATCTTTTTGCCCACTGCAAATAAACCGTTGCCCATATACACCCTTGATACACAAAGGCCCGTTAGCCTCTCGAATTTTTTGGTTAAGCTGTTTAAAATCTAATTCTTGCGCCTGAATGGTCATAGTATCGTGCCTCCTTATAACATTGTAATTGCGAATATTCTCCCCACGCTTGGCTGGGCTTTATCGCACCCCCTATTACTTTATCTTGATATAATCTTCTCGTTTTGCACCCACCGATACGTACTTAATGGGACAACCCATCATTTTTTCTATGTACTGTATGTAGCTAAGTGCCGCTTGAGGTAAATCTAGTACGCTACGGCACCCAGATATATCCACCTTAAAACCAGGTAGATATTCGTAAATAGGTTTTGCCACCGATAAGGTATCATCTGTTGAAAAGCGGGTTGTTCGCTTGCCATTTATCTCATAGGCTACACATACAGGAATGGTTTCCATATACGACAAAATATCTAACTTGGTAAGCGCAAGCTCGGTTGCACCTTGCATCTCTACCCCGTAACGACTTGCCACCACATCAAAGCCGCCTACACGACGTGGCCTGCCCGTTGCCGCACCAAACTCAAACCCTGCCGCACGCAAAGCTTTTGCTTCGTCCCCATGCATCTCTGCCACAAAAGGACCCTCGCCTACACAACTGCTATACGCTTTTATAACACCAATCACTTTATCTAGCTTAGCACCCGGAATCCCTGCGCCTATCGGTGCATAGGCCGCTAAAGTTTGCGAACTAGTGGTATAAGGATAAATACCGTACTCTATATCACGCAAAGCTCCCAGCTGCGCCTCAAATAAAATATTTTTACCTAAGGATTTTGCCTCGGTTAAATAGGCAGTGGTATCGTCAATATAAGGCAGTAGGTGCGACCTATATTGGCATAACCAATCATAAGTTTTTTCTACATCAACCCCTTCTTCGCCACGCCCCTTAAAGGCTATGTTTTTCCACTCTACTAAAGCGGTTAACTTTTCTTTTAACAATGCGGCATCTTTTAAATCGCCTAAACGCAAGCCTTTTTTAACATACTTGTCGGCATATGCAGGCGCAATACCCCGCCTAGTAGAGCCATATTTTTTATCGCCTAACCGCTCTTCTTCTAAAATATCTTGGCGCACATGATACGGCATACACAAAAAAGCCTTATCGCTTACTTTAAGATTTTGTGGCGTAAGCACGATACCCTTTTTAGTAAGCTCCGTAATTTCGTTATAAAGATGCTCTAGGTCTATCACCATACCGCAACCCAAAATATTTACCGTCGACTCGTGCAGAACACCCGAAGGCAAAAGGTTAAGAATAAACTTACCTTTATCATTAATCACGGTATGACCTGCATTGTTGCCGCCCTGATAGCGACAAATGATGTCGTATTCTTTTGAAAGCAAGTCCACCATACGGCCCTTGCCTTCATCACCCCAATTGATTCCTACTATTGCACTTAACATTTTTTATTACCTCCTTTCAATTTGAGAAAGCAAACCTTTTTAACCTATATGCGATTTGGCTAAAACAAGTTTATTATACCATACCTTATACCGTAATTTCAGCTTTTGCACCCTGCAACTTTTCGTTTTGCTTTAAAAACTTTTTTACGTCTTGCAAAAATGTTTCCGCTTGCTCGGTGGCTCTGCCTGTAAAATTTTCAGTTTCTAACATGTCGTATAACTCTTCCTTAGTTACACCAAAACTTTTATCGTCAGCAATATCGGCAAGCAAATCCACCGATTCACCTTCTTTTAAACGAGCCGCCGCCGCTATGCTAAGCGTGCGAATACGTTCGTGCAAATGTTGACGATTGCCACCTTTTTTAACCGTGCGCATCAAAACGTTTTCCGTTGCCATAAAAGGCAACTCAGCATGTAGGTTGCGCTTAATTACATGAGGATTTACCGTAAGCCCACGAGACACATTGATTACAAGTTGTAAGATAGCATCTGTTGCCAAAAACGCTTCCGCTATGGCAATACGCCTATTGGCAGAATCGTCTAAAGTGCGCTCTAGCCACTGTGCGCTTGCCGTAAGCGCAGGGTTAAGCGCACTGACGGTAACGTGACGTGCAAGCGACGCAATGCGTTCTGAGCGCATCGGGTTACGTTTATACGCCATCGCACTAGAACCTATTTGGCTTTTTTCAAACGGTTCGTCTACCTCTTTTAAGTGTGATAACAATCTAATATCGTTAGAAAACTTATAGGCACTTTGGGCAATGCCCGATAAAACGCTTAAAATAAAGTAATCTATTTTACGAGAATACGTCTGGCCGCTTATAGGGTAAGAGGCGTCAAAACCTAAGCTTTTCGTGATTTTTTCCTCTAGCTGTTTTACCTTTTCGTGATTATCATCAAACAGCGATAAAAAGCTTGCGGCGGTTCCTGTAGTGCCTTTACACCCTAAAAGCTTAATACCTGCAAGCGTAAAGTCTAGCTGCTCTACATCAAATAGTAAATCCTGAATCCATAAACATATACGCTTGCCTAGCGTTGTGGGTTGCGCCGCCTGAAAATGCGTATAGGCCAAGCACGGTAACGATGTATGTTTTTCCGCCAAATCGTGTAGGGCAGCAATGGCATTAACTAGCCATTTTTTAATCAGTAACAACGCTTCTTTTTGTACGATGATATCGGTGTTATCACCCACGTAACAAGACGTTGCGCCAAGGTGTATGATGGGCTTTGCTAAAGGACACTGGTCACCGTAAGCATGAATGTGTGCCATAACATCATGACGAAATTGCAATTCGTAACGCTTACAAGCGGCGTAATCAATATCCGAAACTTTAGCTTGCATCTGTTGGATTTGCTCTTGTGTTATCGCTAAACCTAGCTCTTTTTGCGCTGTAGCCAGCGCAATCCACAATTTTCTCCAGGTAATAAATTTAAAATCATCCGAAAAAATGTGTTGCATCGCATAGCTAGCATATCTGGTAGATAAGGGGTTTATATAGGTGTCGTTCATAAAATTTCCTCCGAGGAACATAATTTTTTATAGACCGCTTTATAAATATCTGCGGTTTGTTGTAAGACCGAATCGGGTACTTCATGTATGCGCATAGTGTTTGCCGATAGCCAATCACGCAAAACCTGTTTGTCGTAGCTTTTAGGCGAAACACCCACTTGATATTCTGCTACGTCCCAAAAACGACTTGAATCTGGCGTAAAAATTTCATCCGCCACGTATAGGTTACCGTGCGTATCACAGCCAAATTCTAACTTAGTATCCGCAATGATAATGCCGTTTGCGTACGCATGGGCATAAGCCGCCTCGTAAAGCGCATAACATGCCGTTTGTATTTTATCAAACAAATCGCTTCCGATAGCCTCTCTTGCAGTGGCAATCTCTATATATTCGTCATGCCCCGAATGCGCTTTGGTCGATACACTTAAAAGAGGTTTTTGTAATTTTTCAGCAAGCTGATACCCGCTGCCCTCTTTTTGCTCTGCCCATAAATGTCCAAAACAATACCCACGTACAATAAACTCAAAGGGAATCATTTTTAATTTTTTAACCAAAACGGCACGGCCTTCCCATTCTTTTTTTTGATAGCACACAGGAAAATCTTTTAAAGATGCCGACACAATATGGTTAGGAATAATCTCTTTGGTAAAGTTAAACCACCACAATGCCATCGCATTTAAAATCTTACCTTTGTCTAAAACCTCTTTAGGCAAAACTACATCAAANGCAGAAACCCTGTCCGAACTCACCAACAACAACGTATCCTGATNTAGCGTCATAGACATCTCTTACTTTACCGCCAAATAATTTTTGCATTTTTTATTCCCCCGCATGTTTGATGCCAAGCACCGATAATTCTTGATTTGAAAGNCCCACACCACGCAACATAGCAGTATTGCCCTTGAGTGCCTCTATAGAGTTAATACCCATGCCGCCCATAATTTCTTTAATCTCATGNTGCCATGCATTTAAAAGATTAACCAATCTTTTAACGCCNACATCNGGATTAAGTCTTTTGGTAAGCTCCTCGTTTTGTGTGGCGATACCCCAATTACATTTCCCTAAATGNCAAGTACGGCATACATGACAACCCAGCGCAATAAGTGCTGCAGAAGCAACATATACCGCATCCGCACCTAACGCAACCGCTTTGCATACATCCGCACTACTGCGAATACTTCCGCCCGCCACCAGCGACACACGTCGGCGAATACCTTCTTCTCTAAGGCGTCTATCTACACTTGCAAGCGCAAGCTCGATAGGGATACCCACATTATCCCGTATGCGTGTAGGTGCTGCCCCTGTACCACCACGAAACCCATCTATTACAATCACATCTGCACCACTGCGTGCTATTCCGCTAGCTATGGCAGCAATGTTATGAACCGCCGCAATTTTAACCATGACAGGTTTAGCGTATTGGGTTGCCTCTTTAAGCGAATAAACCAGCTGACGCAAGTCTTCTATAGAATAAATATCGTGATGAGGTGCAGGCGAAATAGCGTCACAACCCTCGCCTATCATACGAGTACGGGCAATATCGCCCAATATTTTCATGCCTGGCAAATGGCCACCGATACCCGGCTTTGCCCCTTGCCCCATTTTAATCTCTATCGCAACACCCGCATTAAGATAATCTAGATGCACACCAAACCTACCAGACGCAACCTGCACAATCGTATTTTTGCCATACCGATAAAAATCCTCGTGCAGTCCACCCTCTCCTGTGTTGTATAAAATACCAAGTTCTTCGGCAGCACGTGCCAAGCTTTCGTGCGCATTATAGCTTATAGAACCGTAACTCATGCCCCCAAACATAATGGGCATACTAAGCGTCAATAACGGCGAAAGATTGTTAAGTATTTTACCGTTTGGCGCACGCTCAATTTTTTCGGGTCTTGCNCCTAAAAATACTTTTGTTTCCATCGGTTCTCGCAAGGGGTCAATAGGTGGATTGGTTACTTGAGAAGCGTTTAATAAAATCTTATCAAAATANACGGGATAATTTTNGGGATTGCCCATGCTAGAAAGCAGTATACCNCCNCTNTCCGCTTGACGATAAATTTCGTCTACCATGCTTTGTCGCCAGTTGGCATTTTCACGATANACNTTNCCNCTTTTNACAATNTTTAATGCACGGGTAGGACAAACGCTTACGCATCTATGGCAGTTAACGCACCTACTATCGTCCGCCACCATTTTTTTAGAGGGCAATACATAAGCGTGTGCCTCATGNGCACATTGCTTTTCGCACACACGACANTTTGTACAACGNTCAAAATTTCTTGCTATTTCGTATTCTGGATAAAGGTAATTTTGTGCCATAATCTTTTTAGCTAAATGATTTAACCAAACCTCCTTGTAAAGAAAGAATAATTGCCTCGCCGCCTTTGGGCGCATAAATTGAATCTGGCTGTGGCTCTATAATTCTAATCGCCGCTTCTTCCGAGGCGATGTATACTTTAGAGCCTTTTTCTGCTACCACCATACTGCGTAACTTTAAGCGGTCATTAAGTGCCATAAGTCCACCGTCAAAACCTACCAAAATCGAAAACGGGCCCGTAATCAAAAGTTCACTAAACATCGTACGCAAGTACTCGTAGCGGGCACGCTCTGTAGCAGGCATCGAACCAATCGTCTGCCAAAACGGTGCAGCGATTACCGCCGCAATTTCTTCATACGACAAACCCTGTTTATAACGCAAATAGTCAATGATATAGGTAATAACCTCGGTATCGGTTTGTAACGTACACGTATAGCCGTACATTTCTACCGTGCGACGATTGGCACAATAAGACGAAATTTCACCGTTATGCACTACCGAGCAATCAAGTAGCGCAAAAGGGTGCGCACCACCCCACCAGCCGGGCGTATTGGTTGGGTAACGTCCGTGCGCAGTAAAGCAATACCCGCTGTATTCTTCTAATCTATAAAATTTTCCGATATCTTCAGGGTAACCCACGCCTTTAAAAACACCCATGTTTTTACCGGACGAAAATACATAGGCTCCCTCTATTGTGATATTGATTTTAAATACGCATCTTGATACAAACTCACGCTCAGGCAACTGGCTAGCGGATAATTTTGTGGGCAATGGCGCAACAAAATACCGCCAAATCAGCGGTTCATCAGTAATCTCTTTAAGTTTTCGAGTAGGAATTTTTGATAGGTTAATAATATCAAAATGGCGGTCTAAAAAATCTTCACATTCTCGCTTGGCAGCAGTGCTATCAAAAAACATATGCAAAGCGTAAAATTCTTTATACTCTGGGTAAATGCCATAGGCTGCAAAACCGCCACCTAAACCATTGCTTCTATCGTGCATCGTTGCAATAGAGTCAATAATTGCCTCGCCGCTAAAAAGCGAACCGCTTTTATCGAATATACCCGATACCGCACAACCTGATGGTATTCTAACTTGACCTTCTTTTTGCATATTACCTAGCCACTCCTTCTATTAATTTTGANACTTTCAAACATAAGCTAAACTTATTACTTAACTCTACGCCGACNACACACCGCNAAAAAGTTAATAAGCCTAAAAAAAAAGGTGACCACTGCAGACACACTACCNAAGGCTTACACCTTTTGCGTAACCACAATAAACACCTTTGTTTTATTACATTACTATTATACAGCCTATATGCATACGATGTCAATCAAAATATAGCCTTTAAAACTATTTTTTATGCACCAACACATTCGGTAACTAATTCCACATGGACTTCCACCCTCACGTCTAAGCGTTTTGCGCTACACCCAACATGAAATAAAATTTATAATTTTTTATATGAAAATTCTCTGAATTATGTTACTTNTGCTATTGTATTGTTATGCCTGTATCAACAACTAATCTATAGGTAACTATTCTAAAAAATCTAAAACTATGTGAATAGGGATAGAAAAGCTAGTGCCAAATATAACTTGACCTGCTATATCTCTTAATCTAAAAGTTGTAATACCAACTAATCTTCCCCTGTAATCCAAAAGCGCACCACCGCTATTGCCATGCGTTATATCCAAATTAGTTTGAATAGCTGTCATTGAGCGTCCATCAGCTATAACATTCAATTCACTTTGCGAGACAATGCCATCCTTAATAGAAATCCCTCAATTTTGCGCATTACCAATCGCAAAAACTCGCTCTCCCTCTGATACTCTACTAACTCTAATCCTTGCAGGTCTTACACTTGCACCCTGATACTCTATTTTTATTAGTGCTAAATCAACATTGATATCTTTTCTATAAAATGTTGCGTTTACAAATTCCTCATCTGTTGCAAACCGTATTTGAATATTATCAAATACATGCAATTCGCCTGCACGTGTTAAAACTTATAACATGCGCATTGGTAATAAACTTTCCTTCAGCACTAATAGCCACCGCCGAACCAAATGCCTTATTTTCTTCTGCTTCATCAAACCACGCTCTAACCTCTACTACAGTTTGTAGGTGATTATTAAATATCCTCTGTGGTGTAGGTGGTCTTAATGAAACAAAAACAATAATAACTACCAATATTGATATCAAAATAATAGTATTTATTATACATAATATAAAAATTTTTGATTTTTTCATAGCACCGAAAAGATGGCTTANCCATGNAGGGNAAAGCTAANCCNTTNTNNTTTTATTTTGTTATAGTCATCATGACGTTTTGAGGCAAGTAAAGATAATCCTCAAATTTATAGTCATCAAGTTTGATATATATTCTATCAATAACGTTCGCTTTAGGCGTGTCATCATATTTAAAAGCTCCGTATTCATCGTAAATAAGTATTGAAAATGACTCACATACTAAAAGACATTCGCCAAAAAAAGATTTCATTTGTTCGTAATGAATAGTGTCACGTCTTATCTTAATTTGCTCTAAGCTACTGCGTATAAACTTTTGGTCAAACCTCTCTGCAAAAGATATAAGCCTATCTTCGTCTGTTAGAGGTGTTAAATCATCTATATGCTTAATTATATGCGTAGCAAATTTTTTTTTAATATTAATAAGCTTTGAGTTAAAATCACAATCAGCTTTAATACTGACAGCTTTTTTGTAAAATTTCTCAGCCATCAATTTTACATTGTCCTCAAAACTTACATGCCTTGGTATGTGAAAGTCAGACAAAATTCCACCTAATCCCAAACCGCCTGCCAAATCAAAAACTACATGCTTTGTGCCATTTATTAACTTTTCTGTTAATACAGCAGGCAACCTATATATCTCTGCCAAGTCCAAAATTTTACACCTTGTTGCTTTATTATCTGATTGTTTATCAATCAAAAATAAACCCCATCTACTCATAAAATCTCCTTAAAA
>JGI990J12352_1000171_pt1 | contig 15158 bp, 15 predicted proteins | sample Intmic4MA4BA4MSA_FD_12352 | JGI IMG/M metagenome (IMG submission 12352) | reverse complement strand
TTGAGGCTATTTTTCCATGCTACGTTGTCGTCGAAGTCCTTACGTACTCTCCAAGTACGCTACGGACTTCGTCTCCTAGTAGAATGAAAAAAGTAGCCGACAAATATACGATGATTTCAAACAGGGATTAGTATTATTTGGTTCTTTCCGAAGTTAACAGAATAATTTTCAAAGTTCTCTATTATTAGACAGTCATAAATTAAAGTGATTCCCTAAATGCATACCAAAGCAGAGCTACCGAACCCAAAAGGCATGTCAGAGCTCAAAGGAATAGCATCTCAAGCAATATTAATCGGTATTTAGTTTGCTTAATCAAGGCTTGTGGCAAGAACAAAGAAAAAGTCACTCTTTTGCTTAGCTTTAATTATTTGGATGATGGAAAAGTAATCTGATTTTGAGAACATCATAAAAATCAGATTGCGTATATACTCTCGAATGGTTGAGTTAGAGGCATGGTCATTGGAATAAGTCCTCAAAAAGTGAATCTTTTTCAGATTAACACCAGTTCCCAACTTGGGTGATAAGATTTGCAATAGTCCCAAAGCAATATTCGAACCCAGAACATAACCTTCAATGGTTTTAATTTTCGTGATGACGGCTAAGCGCTCTTTCTCTGATTTAATCTCATTTAGTGGATGAGGCACACCCTTCTTGTGATAATAATTCAAGCGTGGCATTGATTTGTTCCCAAAATGATAATCAAAGCCACCCATACTTTGCTTCACTTCACGGAAGATGCATACAATTTTAAATCGCTTGGCATATAGCTCAATGATTTTTTCTGGCGAGAGGTTTAAATCTGTGCTGATGAAAATGCTCATTGTGCCGTTGTATTTTACCAAAACAAATCTCAATTTTTGATAAAGACCAGCTCGCCATAACTGGTCAACCTGATGATAACTTAACTTTCTTGCATTTTGTCAAAAAATTTCAGTTTGAAAGTCAAGAATTCTGGAACATCCATTTCAAATAAATCAATCAGATTAATTCGCTCACCTTTCTTACGCGATCTGCCTCTTCTACCTATTTTGACAGGCGGTTTGGTATAAGCAACGCATGAATGTATTAACCTTTGTAACAAGGTGTAAGTCAGTTTGATGAGCCTCATTCAATTGATGTAAAGCCATAAGCGCTGGCATTGATAGGAAATAACGATCATGTAGCACCTTTGCTTTCTTACCTGTGAGTCTCACAACCTGATGTGCTTGATGGATCATTTGAACAACATGACTTTGGGACTTAATGTCATCCTTTGTCCACTGGGCAATTGACTTGATGCCATCATGAATCCGTAGGCTAAGCGGGCAAACAAAATAGTTTCTTTGTGTGACTAATCAAGATACCTACACTACCGAACAGATGTCCAAACATATAGGTTGCTTTGGATTGATTTTCAGATTCTTGGTGATGCTTTTTCACTCCAGGCATCCATCTTGCGTCTTTTGCTTGTTTGACACCATCTCCAACTAAAATGATGGCATCGTCTACATTGGTCAGTGGTGCAACCTTCAGTGCAATTTGAAGATTTATCATTTAGTATTTCCAGCTTCCATGCGTTTGAATGGAAAAAGTGAAGCAGACTGGCGTAATGATTTTCACTCAGGAATAATCTCGGATGACAGAAGAGATTCCCAAATGATTATAACGGATTATCATGGAAACAATGAGTATGACAAACCAACCAAAGGTGGTGGTTACGAGAGAAGCAATGAGCGGAATTCACAAAGGCTTTCGTTAAGTCGTGTCGACACAAGTCAGAATGCCAGAAATTTAGCTTATTAGCTTCTAGACAAAGCAAGATTTTGTCGACATATCGGACATATGTCAAAGAATTTTAACGACGGATGAACGTAAATCGATAAAATGATGATGTTTTTATTCTAGCGCCGACACGACTTAAGTATTTTCATTTTATTCGTTTGTGCGGTTTTTATAAGAAAAATTTTTGACCGTTCAGTAAAATATGACAAACGTTAATTCTTTGACCCTTCACAAAAGATAGCATATACTAATCATAGCTAAAGATTTCACAAAAATGAAACCCAGATGAAAGGAGAATTTTTTATGAAAAAGGTAATGACATGTTTTCTACTACTAGTTTCTAGTGTTTTGTTCTTAGTTGCTTGTGGGGGAACTACAGAAGAAAGGGCACTATTTACAGCTGGTGTTTTTAGAGGAGAAGGTGACGCTTGGGGAAGTGAACCTATCGTATTAGATGTGGAATTTTCTGAAAATGAAATTGTAGGAATCGAGGTCATTTCTCATGCTGAAACACCTGGTCTTTCAGATGCTGCTTTTGAACAAGTTCCTAGCCAAATTATTGAGCATCAAACACTAATGGTAGATACTGTAACTGGCGCGACAATGACAAGAGATGGCATTCTTGATGCTGTAGAAGAAGCAGTCTTAGCTGCAGACGGAGATATAGATGATCTTATGTCAGAAGCAATAGATAGAGCAAATCAAGAACCTATTGATGTTGAGGTTGATGTGGTTGTAATCGGTGCAGGTGGCGCAGGAATGTCTGCGGGAATTGTTTCTTTAGAAAATGGCGCAGGCGTTTTAATCTTAGAGAAAACCTCGGCAGTAGGAGGGAATACCTTAGCAGCAGGTCAGGGCTTCTTAGCATGGAATGCAATGCAACCTGAAAGAGTAGAGCGAATGGAAGCTGTACCTGGGCAAACTGCTGCACTTGAAGCCTTTCTTGAGATGGATCCTGATGTTTTTGCAGAGGGATTTGATGAAGAACTGATTGTGTTGCAAGAACAAATTGTTGAATTTTTAGCATCAGGCGACACAGATCGACAATTCGATTCAATTGAACTACATATGGTTCAAACTTATTTGGGGAGTATACGCTATGAATTAGATGGAACAAGGGTCTATAGTAGTTATGACCATACAAGTCTAATGGTTCGAAACAGTTTAGAGGCACTTGAGTGGATAGAAGATATGGGTGGACGTTTTGAAGATGAAGTAGGCGAGCCAGTTGGTGCGATGTGGAGACGTGGGGCACGCCCATATACCAATAACCAGGTAGACCTTTTTGACCCAATGATTGAGACGATATCAGAGCTTGGTGGCGAGATCATGTTCAACACAAGAGCAGAGGAGCTGATTGTGGAAAATGGAGAGGTAATTGGAGTTCTAGCGACTCAAGTTGATGGAACACCTGTGACCGTTCATGCATCTTCTGTTATCATTGCAACAGGTGGTTTTGCAGCAAATCGTGAGATGGTCGCAGAATTCAACAATTATTGGGAAGATTTTAGCACAGATATTGGGACAACAAATGTCTCAGGCGCAGTAGGTGATGGGATTGTCATGGCACAAGAAATAGGTGCAGATGTAACACAAATGGGGATTACACAACTAATGCCAATTGGTTTTGCTTATAATGGTGTACTTGCAACAGGTCATGCAAGAGGAACTTTATATATAGATCCAGCGACAGGAAGACGTTTTGTTGATGAAACAGCAGAACGTGATGTGGTTGCAGCGGCAGCATTTTCTGTAGGTGGTACTTTCTTTGAAATAAGAAGACAGCAAGATCAAGCTCATAACCAACTAAACTTTGCAGGCGATGGAACTGGTAGAGTCTTTGCAGATGATACTTTAGAAGGACTGGCTGAGCAAGTGGGGATAGAGCCAGAGATTCTTGTAGAAGAGGTTGCGAGATTTAACGAATTTGCCGAAAATGGTTACGATGAAGACTTTGGTCGAGTTCTTTTTGACAATGACATGACAGGTCCTTATATGATTAGAGTTCTGGCTCCATCTACACACTACACCAACGGTGGTCTGCTTACGACAATTGAAGCAAGAGTAATAGGCACAGATGGTGAAGTAATTCCTAACCTATTTGCTGCAGGTGAAGTTATGGGCGGTATTCATGGTGGGAATCGTCTAGGCGGAAATGCTGTTCCAGAAGCTTTTGTATTTGGGAGAATAGCAGGAGAGATGGCTGCTTTAAATGTAGATTAATACGAATTGAACTTGCTTTCAGACTGCCGCTCAACGAAATCGTGAGTCGGCAGTTTTTCAATGTATAAAAAATGAGAATGTGATAAAATAATGAAAGAGAAGAAGTTGGAATAATAGGCATGGGAATGATGAAAAATTAGAACTAAAAGTAAAATGTAATAATTCTAAAGACGTTAAATAAGTTAGTGATAGTGAAAAATCGTGTTGGTTGTTATATAATTTTTCCTCGAATTTTGAAATTTTTATTTAAACGGTATTGGATAATTAATTATGAGCCAGTGCACTCGTTACTTTAATGCTACAGAAAACCTCAATAAGTTGTGTGTATTAAAATCTTGGGAATATGCAAGACAAATGAATAATGAAGGTTCATCTCTTTTTGAACAAATCATAAGTTTATTTAAGCACATGGCGCTTTTTCTTTTGACTCAATAGTTAATTATTTTGTAGGTAGCTTCTACGACAGCATTGTCAAGTGGTGTCCCCCATATGCACTAACTTAATCTCAAAAGTAAGTAATATCAAGGATTCTAATCTGAATTAACATATAAATCAATTACCAAAAGAAGTAGAAAAGGTAGTTTTCTGATAATATTATTCTTTGCGAAACGGAAAATCCCTTGGAGTTACAATCTTTTCTCATAAATTAGTGCGTATGGTGGTGTCTTCTTAGTTGAAAGGGAGCGCTTGATATCAAATATTTCAAGCAATTTCATCAACAATCTGATTTTTGATGAAATGGTTAAAAAAGTTTATAGAGAGCGAATGAGACGAATCCAATAGCGTCTTTTTTATTTTGGGGTGCAAAAAAAGCACTCTGCCAAGTGCTGAAATCGTATCCTCTTTCCGTGGGGGATTATTTTCGTCAAGTAAAAGTGCTGGTGTTATTACTCTACTCCACCAACTCACCAAATAAATGCCAAGTTTTCGCCTCGATAATTTTGACGCTAGCGATTTTGCCGATATGCTCAGGACCAGCTTTGAAGTTGACGAGTTTGTTGTGGCGTGTGTAGCCAGATAGAACCTCATCGCTATTTTTACTAACACCTTCAACAAGAACTTCAACGATTTTGTTCTCAAAGCGTGTGTTTCCTCTTTTAGAATCTGCATTGATGACTTCGTTTAAACGACGTAATCGCTCTTTTTTCTGAGCAGGTGTGACGTTGTCTTCCATTTTTGCAGCAGGCGTTCCGACTCGTGGTGAGTAGATGAAAGTAAATGCGCCCTCAAATTCGACCTCACGTACAAGAGATAGGGTGTCCTCGAACTGCTCCTCAGTCTCGCCTGGGAAGCCAACAATGATATCGGTCGTCAGGCTCACATCAGGGATGGCAGTTTTTATATCGTGTACCAATTCGAGGTAATCTTCGCGTGTGTATTTGCGGTTCATCCTTTTCAGGATTTCCGTGTTTCCTGATTGGACAGGGAGATGGATATATTCCATCAGATTCCCCTTTTTAGCCAAAGAGGCAATCATACGCGCATCAAAATCGTGTGGGTGTGAGGTAGTGAACCTGATTCTTGGGATGTCGATTTCATTCAAATCCGCAAGCAAGTTGCCAAATGTATAATCCCGATCCGTGAAATCCTTTCCGTAAGCATTGACATTTTGCCCGAGCAAGGTGACCTCTTTGTACCCCGTATCAGCTAGAGACTGAACCTCTTTAATAACATCCTCTGGCAAGCGACTACGCTCTTTCCCACGCGTATAAGGCACGATGCAATACGTACAAAATTCATCGCAGCCATACATCACATCAACCCATGCTTTCACCGCACTCCCACGACGTTTTGGCATATTCTCAACGATGCTACCTTCTTGGCTCCAGACTTCAACGACCCGCTCCTTGGACATCATGCTCTCATACAGATAATCAGGCAACTTATGAATATTATGCGTCCCGAAAATCAAGTCAACATGCGAGTACGTCTTCAACAACTTCTCAACGACCGATTCCTCCTGCGACATACAAACCGCAAACACCAAGAATCATATCAGGATTCTCACGCGTAAGCGGTTTTAAACGCCCAAGCTCACCAAACACACGATTCTCCGCATTTTCACGAATCGCACACGTATTCAAAATGATAATATCTGCTGCAGTCTCGTCACCAGTCTCCACATACCCAAGTTCTTCCAAAATACCAGAGATGGATGCGCTATCATTGTCGTTCATCTGACAACCATACGTCTTAATCATATATTTTCGACTCGCCCCAATATCCTTCATCTTCTCAGCAGTCGCAAAATTATCGAAACTTACTTGATCCTTGCTCCGCTTTCTTGCATCCTTGATACTAGGTTTTTGGAAATACTTACTATAATCTTTCTGATCAGCGCGATGTGTTTGACTCTCGTCACACTGACACGACTCATTTTCAGCCGCACACGTACACGGTTTATGCATGGAAATCACCTAACTTTATCCTATTTTACATTGACAACATTGTACTACAAAGTCCAAGTAAAATAAAGTTTTTTAAAACATTTTTCGAGAGCCTTGGTGTCGGAATAACTCGACACCAGGTTGTTGAGTGAATTGAAAAATAATAAGACAATCACATTGCGCGGTTGCCTTATCTAAATAGTGGATAGTTTCGCTGGCGAAGTGCTTCATAAATCAAGATGGCAGCTGTGTTTGAGAGATTAAGCGAACGGACATTTTCAGTCATTGGAATGAGGAGACAATTGTTCTTATTCATCTCAAGTAAATTTTTAGGTAAGCCTGATGACTCGCTCCCGAATACGAAGAAGACGTCTTCTTCCACATTCGAGAAGTCAATCTCGCTATGGAATTTTTCGCCGACTGTTTCGATGTAGTAAAATTTTGCATCTAGATATTTAGCAAAGAGTTCTTTGATGCCATCGTAATAGTGAACATTGACAAATTCCCAGTAATCAAGTCCTGCACGACGCAGCATTTTGTCATCGGTAGAGAAGCCAAGCGGACGAATGAGATGTAAATCGACATTTGTAGCAGCGCAGGTTCTAGCGATATTTCCTGTGTTAGCAGGGATTTCTGGTTGGTAAAGGGCGACATGGATGGCCATGGTATCATTTCCTTTTTCATTGGAATCTTTATCCACAGTGCTCACGGAGTCTGTGGGCACTGTGATTGTTGACGCGACAATCTAGTGTTTCATCAGGTTAGTAATTGTAAAAATCTTCGCAAATTTCTATGATTTTTAGCCTGATGGGACACTAGGATTGCTGGCGCCTTTTCAAGCTTTTTTTCAAATCAATGATTGTTTTTTCAGTCATTTTCAGTGTATCGTTGATTTTTTCGGTGTGGTATTTGGTTAGTTCAGTGTGGACGTCATCTGAGAAATAATGGAGTGATTTGGCATGGAAATATAGATCCTGGATACCCTCCATCGTGATGGCTAGGTCTGAATGCGAAACGATATGGCGATTGTATTTTTTATCTACGGTGAAATTTTTGTAGAAAGTTGAAAGCGTTGCAAAGTCATTTCGTAATTCCGTAAGCAATTCCTCATCTTCAAGGGCGTCAATGGTAAGTTGTTTAAATTTTTCCATCCTTGCGACGAGTTCGCCCAAATGATTCGGAGGCGCAATTAAGTAGTTGATGACAACGCCAACGACTACGCCCAAAGCAGTATCCAACGAACGAACCACTGTATACATGATAAGGCTCCCCTCGCGCTGATTGAGCATAATTGAGGCGCAAACTGTGAAGGCGATGAAAATGGAATGCTTGAGCTTTAGGAGACTGCATGTGATGATAACACACATTATGGCAAGGCCGAGAAAAGGCGGCTGCGTGAGTAAAAAGTACGCAAACACAAAGCCAATTGAAGCACCAACAATGGTTCCGAAGACTCGACCTGTTCCTAGTTTGAACGAATTTGTTACTGTATTTTGCATGGCGAAAATCGTCCCAAAGATGGCGTAAAAGGAGTTCGTTATGAGGGGAGTGAGCGCTAGGGCGGAAGAAATCGTAACAGCCAAACCTGTTTTTAGCGTTCTGGCACCGACTAAGTTTTTAAATTTCACAAGTTACACCAACTTTTGATTTGTCATATAAATTATACTCCTATTTGCAGTATACGTCAAATTTGGGAGGATAATTTCGGATGGCGTCCAGTCTAGCTTCGACTCACAGTCTTTCTTAATCCTCTCATTTCTATTTTGTTATCCTTCGGCTAAAAAATGAAAACTTCAAGAATTGGCGAAAGCCTGACACGTTCATCTTAGCTTTGATAGTCTGGACGTCTCTTTTTATGAACAACTGAGCTTTATCCACAGGCGTCTGGCGAGGTCCGGGCGTCTGTGATGGCCGACGTGTACGTTTGTACGCGCCATTTTCCGCCGTTTTCATTTGTAAATCGTACGAAAAAATGATACAATTGATGGGAATGATTGTGATGATGAGATGGATTTGAGATAAAAGGGAATTGAGTGATGATGGTGTATCAGTTTGCGTATGAGACAGAGATTGGTAGGGTTGTGATTGCTGAGGAGAATGGAGCGATTACTTATCTTGGTTTGACGGATATTTTGGCTGATGTGGAGGAGGAAACGCCGTTGATTAGGGAAGCGTATGGGCAATTGTTGGCGTATTTAGCGGGGGAGCGGGAAGATTTTGATGTGCCACTTGCTCCCAAGGGGACTGCGTTTCAAAAGCGTGTTTGGGATGCGTTGCGTTTGATTGAATATGGCGGGGTGAGGACTTATAAGGAAATTGCGGTTGCAGTCGGTAATGAGAAGGCATCTCGCGCTGTTGGGATGGCAAATAATCGCAATCCGATTTTTATTATGATTCCTTGTCATCGCGTGATTGGTGCAAATGGTAAATTGGTTGGATATGGCGGTGGATTGCCGCTCAAGGAGAAATTATTGAATTTGGAGACGAAGTTGGGCGTTCATGTAGAAATGCAAACGTAACGCATTCAGGACGCACTATTGTTCCGTCAGGTTAAGAATTGTAGAAATTTACGGGGTTTTTTAACTATCATACGAGGAATCGACGACGCGGCGTACCAAGAAGGTACATGAGGGGGAGCTGACGAAGTATGATGATGAAAAGACCGCAAATTTTTATGATTTCTAGCTTGATGGGACAGTAGGTGTTTGTGGGAAATCAAAAATGCGATGAGAAAAAATATGTAAGCGTAGTGCATTTAACTTGCTTACGTTTTGTTTGTGCATGTCATTTGTAAAATATGGAAAGTTATAAAGCCACAATCAAATCGAAGTGGAAAGCTACGAGCTGAAATTGGAAAGGAAGAATAAATAATGGAACGTCTACAAAAAGTTATTGCAAGCGCAGGAGTCACATCTAGACGTAAAGCGGAAGAATTAATAATAGATGGCAAGGTGAAAGTAAATGGCAAAGTTATCACTGAACTCGGAACAAAAGTAGCACCGAAAGACAAAATCGAGGTAAATGGTATCCCGATTCAAAAAGAGGAACTCGCCTATTTCGTTATGCACAAACCGCGCGGGTGTGTCACAACCGTTAGCGATGATCTAGGTCGAAAAACAGTGATGGATTTCATTGGACGGAGAGTAGGTGTTCGATTATTTCCAATTGGTCGCTTAGATTACGACACATCAGGTGTTCTTTTACTCACAAACGATGGCGACTTTGCTAACCAGATGATGCACCCCAAAGGCGGTATTGCAAAGACCTACCTAGCACGTGTCCGAGGTATCGCAACAAGAGAAACACTCAAACCACTATCGCGAGGCGTCTTCATTGACGGATATAAAACAAAACCGGCCATTTTCAACATCGTAAGCTTGGACAAAACGAACAGCTCCTCGCTAGTTGAACTCACCATATACGAAGGTCGAAACCACCAAGTCAAAAAAATGCTAGAAGCTGTCGGCCATCCTGTCAAAAAACTGCGCCGTGAAAAATTTGGTAATATTGATGTCAATGGACTTTCATCAGGCGACTTCAGGCTCCTATCACTCGGCGAAGTCCAGTCATTAACCAAGCTTGCCTCAGCAGAAACATCCGAAGCAGTTATTGTCAAAAAGAACTTCCGAAGATATTAAAACACCCAAAATGGCGCTTCAATCAAAGCTGAGACGAATATGTCAGACTTCCGCAAATTTTGAGATTTCCATTTTTTTAGCTTTCAGCTAACAAAATGGAAACGAGAAATTTAAGGAAGGCTATGAGTCGAAGCTAGACCGCGTCTTACCGTCGCATAAGCTGTAGAATCCACAGCTTATGCGGATACAGACTTCAAACATAAACAGTAGGTTGATAACAATGATAAGAATTTCACAAATAAAACTAGGCGTGGATGAGGACGGGGCAAAATTACCTGGAAAAATCGCCAAAAAATTAAAAATTCAGACATCAGATGTCCAGTCATATACCATCTATAAGCAGTCAATTGATGCGAGATTTAGAGGTAAGATTGATTTTGTTTATACCGTAGATGTGAAGACCTCGTTAGATGAGGGAAAATTACTTGCCAAAAAGCTTCCAGACGTTTCACTCGCGCCAGATTTAGCTTATAAATGTCCAGAAGCTGGCACTTCACCATTAAAAAATCGTCCTGTTATCATTGGATTTGGTCCAGCAGGTATTTTTGCTGCGCTCATTCTTGCGCAAGCTGGCTATAAGCCAATTGTGCTTGAGCGTGGTGAAGATGTTGATTCTCGTGTCAAATCTGTTGATAAATTTTGGAATGAGGGCATACTAAATCCAGAATCGAATGCCTTATTTGGCGAAGGTGGTGCTGGTACTTTTTCTGATGGCAAACTGACGACACGTGTAAAGGATTTGCGCGGACGCAAAGTCCTAGAAGAATTAGTTGCCGCAGGAGCCCCAGAAGAAATTTTATACGAAGCGCATCCCCACGTTGGAACAGACCTCTTGCGCAATGTTATCAAGCGTATCAGGGAGAAAATCATCGCTCTCGGTGGAGAAATCAGATTTAAAACGCAAGTCACCGATTTCCTAACAGAAGACGGCGCTATAAAAGGACTTAAAACGCAAACAGGAGAAGTTTTAAAGGCAGAAAATATCATTTTAGCAGTCGGTCATAGTGCTAGAGATGTCTTTGAAACTTTGCAGAAGCGGGAGGTTGTGCTTGAAGCAAAGCCATTTGCAGTGGGGGTTCGAATTGAGCATCCACAGACCCTCATCGACCAGGATCAATACAAGGAATTTGCGGGACATCCAAAGCTCGGTGCGGCCTCATATCGCTTGACGCACAAGGCGTCATCAGGGCGGGGCGTGTACACATTTTGCATGTGTCCTGGTGGGATCGTCGTACCATCAGCATCTGAATCTGGGTATCTTGTGACCAACGGCATGAGCTATCACGCGAGGGATGGACGAAACGCCAACAGCGCGCTCATTGTCAGCGTAACGCCAGAAGATTTCGGTTCTGATAGCCCGCTGGCTGGTGTTGAATTTCAAAAGGCGCTCGAGGAAAAAGCATTTATCATGGGCGGTGGCGACTACAAGGCGCCAGCCCAACGGGTCGGCGATTTCTTAAATGGACGCCATGCAAGTAAAATGGGTGAAATTGTACCAAGCTATTTCCTCGGCGTCAAACCAGCCAATTTAAACGAACTATTTCCAGCATTTATTAATGATGCATTAAAAGAGGGTCTTGTCGCTTTGGATAAAAAACTAAAAGGATTCGCCATGGACGATGCGGTGTTGACTGGCGTTGAATCTCGCACGTCATCACCAGTTAGAATCGTACGTGATCCACAGACCAACGAATCCGTTAGTACAAAGGGGCTCTATCCAGCAGGAGAAGGCTCAGGATACGCTGGTGGAATCGTATCAGCAGGCATTGATGGCATTAAATGTGCCGAAGAAATCATAAAAAAATGGTATGTGTAGTGTGAAAAAAACTTGACTAGTGCACCAGCTCGTCATTAAATTATCCAATAACGTTTAAATAAAAATTTCAAAATTCGAGGAGGAGCCAACAATGAAGTCTGGAATTTTTATTTAAACGTTATTGGATGGTTCGTTCCAGGTTGGTGTACTAGTCATCGTTCATCATTAAGTAACTATAGTAATGACCGAACCAAACAGAACTTGGTTTTGTAGATATAAATCCTTTAGCAATCGAGTTCTATAGTATTCGGTGTAATCCGTCTTCGGTTTTGTTTGGTTAATACTATATCACGCCAGCTGGCTATAACATATAGATGCTTAATTGTTGGCAATATCATTTTGAGAGTCATTTACTTCATGAAAAGGCTCACGTCACACAGAAAGGAGTGGCAATCACTATGTCAAATATTTGGATTATTTTTTGGATTGTTTTCACCATTCTACTAACAGTAGGGATTTCCTATGTATTGTTAAGACTTAAAAGCAGAGTTGATGGAATTTGGGGCAAAAAATAAGAATAAAAAAACACATCAAAAAAATAATCATTGCCCTAATAGTGGTGGTGACTTTTTTGACCTACATAACGCTAAACATTTGGTTCTATGGCAACGTCGACGAAGCTGTGCCAGCAGATGCAGCCATCGTATTAGGTGCGGCAGCTTGGCACACCGAACCATCACCAGTCTTTAGAGAGCGGATCAGACATGGCATCTGGCTTTTTGAAAATGATTATGTCGATTACATTATTTTTACAGGTGGAAAGGGCGACGGTAGCGATTATTCAGAAGCATACGTAGCCCAGAGATATGCCACCATAAATGGCGTGCCACTGGAAGCTATATTCATAGAAGAACAATCCCGAACCACACAAGAAAACCTTTACTATGCCACTCAAATAGCCGAGGAAAATGATATTGAAACAGTCATCATTGTTAGCGACCCTTTGCACATGAGGCGAGCAATGAGAATCGCCAGAGACCACAACCTAACCGCTTACTCATCACCAACCCCAACGACCAAATATAAATCCCTCTCCACTAAGCTACCCTTCTTAAAACAAGAAGTCGTCTACTACATTGGATATACCGTCGTTAGCTTCTTCAACTAAGCACCTGGCGCGAAATCATAACATCTCGAATCGATTCCGAAACAATAAAATTCCCGCTGCTACCCGTCTTAAGATTAAACACAGGAAGCGGGCGTTCCCTTCTAATTTGGTCGATTTTTCCTTTTAAAACATGATTCGGGAGGGCGTCCTCCTCTGTTATATAGAAATGTACCCTTGACCCTTGGCGAATTAAATTCAAGATAAAAGGGTCACTCGTGTCGGACGTCTTTTCGTCTTCGCAATAATAGGTTGCAGAACCATAGAGCACGCCTGCGGACTTCATCAGTCCGAGTCGTGAATTAACATCAGAACTTAGCGCTTTGATTATCGCAATAGGTAAAAAATTGCTACTATCTTTAATTTTATGAACCATATTAGAAGATATCGTTTGTGAATCAATAAAAGGGATAAATATGAAATCTTGGTGCTGTTTACATACCGCTACAAAAGAATCGTTTTCCAACGAGAATTTTCCAGTTAATACGATGATATGGATCCCCATTGATTTAGCACGCCCAAGTAACGATTCAAAATTTGAAATTGGTATTTTAGTCATATCAACTTCAAAATGGATGTTAATTAAATCTGGCACTTGGGCGCCATTTTCAATTAATTTTCCTTTTTTAGGTAACCCTTCCATGAAATGATGGACGGCGACGTTTTGAATGAAAGTTTTCAAGCACGTTTTGTCCGTGTTGTAGATGAGATTTTTGAGGTACATTTTTGCGACCCCGCTAGATGAATAGTATTCCTTCACCTGCTCGAAAATGTCATAATGATCAGACTCGCTTGCGAATTTATCGCTCATTTCAAATAGTTTGATAATGCCGGTTTCTGGATCCGTTTTGAGCGTGTCGACGATATTGTTGACAATGAGATTTTTGGGAACTAAATTTAAACCGTTTAAAAAATTCATCATGAAAAAATCACTCCCTTACCTCATTATACAGTTACTATACAGTGCGCTTAAAAGCCCATCATCACCAAAGGCCAAAATTTGTAATGACGAACCGATTTCGAGCCAACTCTGTGAGTGTCTCGGAACCTAGTTCTCGAACTAATTGCACGAAGCTAGCGTTTTAGTAATGGGTTTCTTGAATTTCCAAGGGTCACTACAAATTTTGGCTTTTGGCTCGATGTACCTTCCCAGAGCACTGTATAGTAACATTATACGAATTGGAGTTGTGTTTTATACTATTGCTACACATTGCAGTTCATAGAGCTTTCGTGTATAATAATACCCAGTGAAAAATCTGTTAATATTTAGCTGTAAATTGAAACAATCTATAACAAAAAGGATGAAATTTAATGAGTCAGACAAAAGAATCAATGCAAAAATTACTTGCTGAAAAAAGAGAAAAAATGAGTGAACAACGTGGGCTGGGACGCCCAATTAAAACAATCGGTGAAAAACGTAAAGGGATTAGACCAAAACGCGGAGGCGGTCTATTCGACGGTAAATAGAGGCAGTTTCAGTTTGGAAATGTGATTAATATTAAGGCTAGATTTCATTTAGCCGTTTGACGTTGTGGTATAGTTATAAACGATTTTCTGGTGGCCTTGAGCTTTAAAATGATTCGCCTCTGAAAATTTATATACAACTAAAGCCAACAAATTAAGTGCATGAAGCATTTAATTTGTTGGCTTTTCGCTTATTATCATTTTCTATTTTTCACTTCAGAAACCATACTAACTACTAAACTTATTCCTGTTAAGACAAAGAAGGCATAAGCTGGATCTGTTCCGAAGAAATCAAATAAGAATCCATATAAGCCATTTCCTAATGCTACCCCTATTGCAGCCAAAGAGCTGTTAATAGCTATGACTTTTCCTACTAACGCCTCGGGTGTATTTTCTTGCAAGTAAGCCCAACCGATGATAACGAACATCGTCACAAAGGAAAGGGAAATAAAGAATGTCCCGATGGTTAAAATAAAGACAATCTCTTGACTTGAAGAAGTTCTGAAAATAATACCAGCTAAAAGTAGCAACCCTGTTAAGACAAATAGCAACAGACGCATAATTTTAACTGTGGCTTTTTTACCTAGTATTCCGATAAAAACCGCACCAAAAGTGCCACCAAAAACAACTATGCCTTGTGCCAATCCAGCGATACTCTCACCTCTTCCAAAATACCCAGTAACTAATATCGGTAACGCCACTGACATGATTGGAGAAATGGCAAAAGAAACAAGGAAAATGAATAAAACGACTTGCCCTAACTG
>JGI990J12352_1000170_pt1 | contig 15170 bp, 16 predicted proteins | sample Intmic4MA4BA4MSA_FD_12352 | JGI IMG/M metagenome (IMG submission 12352) | reverse complement strand
TTTCCACCCCAAAAGCACGATATTAACAAAAATAAACGTTTTTTCGTGCTTTTATCCCATAATTAACCCCTTTCGGACTGAAAGATCCCTCATTTTTCGCCAAAACACCAATTTCGAGAACTTTTTCACCCCAAAAGCACGATATAAACGAAAATCGACGTCTTTTCGTGCTTTTATCACATGATTAACCCCTTTCGAGCTGAAAAACCCCCTCATTTTTCGCCAAAAACACCAATTTCGAGGACTTTTCAAATTACTTTGCATCTTATTTGTTAAATGTTAATATTACTTTAAATAAATCAGCATCAATTGCAATCTGGAAACATCCACCTTGCAATTCGGTGAAACTCTTGGCAATTGCGAGACCTAGTCCTGAACCATCGGTCGTTCTTGACTCCTCACCACGGACGAATCGCCCAGATAACTCCAGCACATCATGGGTGATTTCTTGCGCCGAAATGTTACGGAAAATGATTTGCACGCTCTCCGGCGAACTTAGCACGTCGATATAAGCACGTGTCCCAGGGAGGGCATATTTGGACATATTGATGATGAGGTTTTCAAATACACGGTGCATGCGGGCACCGTCGAGTTGCAACTTGGCACTTTCGGTCGGATAGGTTTCGCGTAACTGGATGCCAGCTCCATTAATCCGATCTTCAAGACCAAGGATTGTTTGTTTCATCAGCGTTTCAACATCGACTTCGGATAAATCTAGTTGCAGGTTTCCGCTTGATGCTTTACTAACTTCAAACAAATCTTCAATCAACGTCTTTAGCCGATCCGTCTTTAATTCGAGTGTTTTGATATATTCATCGCGTTTCTCATCGCTGATATCTTCTTTTTGCAACAGGTCGATATAAGTGATAATTGACGTCAACGGAGTTTTCAAGTCATGCGAAACATTTGTGATTAACTCGCCTTTCATTCGTTCAGATGATAAAGCCCGCTCGACAGCGCGAGAAAATCCATGTTGAACGGTCGATAATTCAGTTTTAACAGATTCAAAAAAACCTAATTTTTCATTGGCACCAATCGCAAAATTTCCTGCTGCTAGTTGTTCTGATATTTCTAAGAGCCGTAAATAATCTTTTCTAACCTTCTCAACTTGATTACAAGCATAAAGGAAAATTGCAACGACATAGACTACAAATAAAAACATTCCAAATTCAAGATGCCGAGTTATATAATAGCCAATCCAAAGGACGAAAAATCCAATCACTGGTAATCCTAATATTATCAAAGCAATCATCAAATTTTGCTTTGATTTAAAGTCAAAATTCACTCGCCCATCAAACAATCGCCAAAGCAAAGAATGTTGTTTCCATGACTTTTGCAAGTAAATATCTTTAAAATATAGTACCGCATACCCGAGCAGACACGCTGCAATAAATACTAAAACGAGAAAAGAAATAACTCTGATATTCTGAATATGTGGCAATCTAGAATGAAACAAAGCTCGCGTCTGTTGGATTAATCCGCTAAGAGAATTAACTCGCCCACCTACAATCCATACCCAAACAAAGAACGATGCACCAGCAACAACTTCAATCGGAACCCCCGAAATAAACTTGTAAAACCTGTCATCAGTTTTGAACCTCTTAATCGGTATTAATAAAACAACGATAATAATTACCAAAATTGCGGTTGTCAACATACCATTAATGTTATAATGAATTTGCCAGATAATATCCCATTCATTAACGGCGCCCCAACTCCGCACAGTTGCCATCGCTGAATCAAAAACGAATGCCATCATTACCAAAAAAATAAAAGTAACCAACAAAGCCATCATTGGAATCGGAAACTTCTTAATAAATTCTTTCATGATAAAACTCCTCCTCATACTAATCGCTAAATACCATTCAAATCATCAATGAAATACCCAAATAGACGATTCATTGATGAATTTCCATCCAAAACCAATCTGAATCATCAATGAAATTCCCAAATAGACGATTCATTGATGAATTTCCATCCAAAACCAGTCTAAATCATCAATGAAATACCCGATTCGATGATTCATTGATGAATTTCCATCCAAAACCAATCTGAATCATCAATGAAATTCCCAATTCGACGATTCATTGATGAATTTCCGTCCGAAACCAGTCTAAATCATCAATGAAATTCCCAAATAGACGATTCATTGATGAATTTCCATCCAAAACCAATCTAAATCATCAATGAAACACCCAATTCGACGATTCATTGATTATTTGAATGGTATTTCGTGATTAGTCTCAATTCCAAGTCATCCTAAAACGACCATCACCTGTAACCGTAAAAGTATACGTACTATCTGCTGGAATCCAAGCGGTAAATCGTCCTGTCATCGCAGTCCCCGACATTGGCAATCGTTCTCCCGCTTCATTTACGATATCTAAACTAAAAGTATTCCCCCTTGTATCAAAAGTTAATCTCGTACCAGCAGTCAAAAAAACAGCATCTGAATAAACGCCATCAGCGTATCGGTCATCAGCTCCACTACCAGAACAACCACCTAAAAATAATATAACAACTACTAAAACAAATAACTTTTTCATCGGTCAGCACCTCGCACAATCTTATAACCCACACCCCAAACGACCTTGAGATACTGTGGATTTTTCGGGTCAAACTCAATTTTTTCACGAATTTTCCGCACATGCACCATAATCGTATCTGTGTTCACCGCCGCCTCATTCCACACGCGCTCATAAATCTCATCCGCACTAAACACACGACCCGCATTTTGCATCAACAACGTCAACACCTTATACTCCAGTGGCGTAAGTTTCACCAGCTCACCATCAACCCGCAACTCATGATTCATAATATTGAGCTCCAAACCACCAACAATGACCAAATCTTTTTCTTCTTCGACCGTTTTGTTATTGATTTCCATACTCCGGCGTTGCCTCCGCAACTGCGAATTCACACGGGCTAAAAGCTCAAGTGGGCGAAACGGTTTAGTAACATAATCATCAGCTCCCATATTAAGACCGAGAATCTTATCGGTTTCTTCCGATTTAGCCGACAACATAATTACTGGGAAGTCATGCGTTTTGCGGACATTCATCACAAAAGTAATCCCGTCCATAACAGGCATCATTACGTCAACAATCGCTAGGTCAATTTGGTGGCTCGCTACCATATCAAGCGCAACCTGCCCATTCTCGGCCAGGCTGACCTGATATCCCTGCGCCACCAAATACTCCCGTAACGCATTAGCAATATCTTTATCATCTTCAACTACTAAAACATGAATCTTTTGTTCTGACATGGAATCATCACTCCTACTAAAAATAGTATAACACGGAAAACTTAATTAAAACAGTTGAAAAATCTTAAAATTTCCTTAAGAAAAAAGTTGCAACTGATTCGTGCAACTTTTGATATGATAATTTGAAAAGCACGAAAAAATGAATTTTCGCTTGATTATCGTGCTTTTATACACCGATTTCAGTATTATAATAGCATATTTTTGAGAAAAACCTATATTTCGAGGGGGATCTGTCAATATCCCAACCCAAAAAGCACGAAAATACGGAATTTCCACCGATTATCGTGCTTTTATACATCAATTTCAGTATTATAATAGCATATTTTTGAGAAAAACCTATATTTCGAGGGGGATCTATCAATATCCCAACCCAAAAAGCACGAAAACACGGAATTTCCACCGATTATCGTGCTTTTCAAAAATATTTATTAGAATTCTAAATTATTTTAATCATTCAATCCACTAACAGCTTTAAGAAAATCCGTACGAAGTAATTCTTCACAGGCGCGAACAACTCGTAAAATAGCTGGACCGATATAATCCATCTCTTCGGCGCTGAATTTTCCTAAGACATGATCAGATGATTTGCCGTATGGCGACTTATCAATGCCGATTTTGAATCGTTTGAACTGATCGCCAGCAAGATGAAGAATTATTGACTTGATGCCATTATGACCACCAGCACTACCTTGCGCGCGACCGCGAAGCTTACCAGTTTCCATATCGAGATCATCATAAATCACAACAACATCTTCGTTCTCAAGATGATAAAAATCCATCACAGCTTGCACCGCTTCACCTGACAAATTCATATAAGTGGTCGGTTTTAAGAGGATAATTTTTTCACCATTAATATGGGTACTACCAACTTCACCTTTGAATTTCTGGTCTTCAACAAGACTTATACTCCATTTTTTAGCGAGTTCATCAACCACCATAAAGCCGACATTATGGCGTGTTTCAGCGTATTTTTTGCCCGGATTCCCAAGTCCTACAAATAATTTCATATCAACTGCTCCCTGTTTTAATAAAAAATCTCGCTTATCAAAACGAGATTTTTTTATCCTATTCATCTGCAATTCCCGCCAGTGGCTTGAATAAATCCGATACGGGTTGGTCGTTAAGGATATGTTTAATCCCCTCTGCAAGCAGGTATCCGATTTGGAGTTGCTTAATTTTCGGTGATTTTTTCGTTTCTGGCAAATAAATCGTGTTTGTTGTAACAAGTTCAACTAATGCTGAATCATTGATTCGCTCAACTGCAGATCCTGATAAAATTGGATGTGTACACGCTGCATAGACCGACTTCGCTCCACGTTCTGCTAATGCATTTGCTGCCGTTTGCAAAGTTCCAGCAGTGTCAATCATATCATCAATAATAATCGCATTTTTTCCGTCAACACTTCCGATTAAGCCCATCACCTCGGCAACATTTGGTTTCGGACGACGCTTATCAATAATTGCAATTGGCGCGTTCAAATACTCTGCTAATTTTCTTGCACGAGTTGCACCACCATGATCAGGAGCAACTACAACGATATCTTGCAGATCTTTCTCGATAAAATATTTTGCCATCGTTGGTAAAGCACGGAAATCGTCAATTGGAATGTCGAAAAATCCTTGAAGTTGACTTGCGTGCAAATCCATCGTCATCATTCTCGTTGCACCAGAAGCGACAATCAAATTCGCAACTAATTTCGCAGTAATCGGTTGACGAGCACGAGCTTTTCGGTCTTGCCGCGAGTAACCGTAGTAAGGTACAATCAAATTGATTGTCTTGGCTGAGGCACGTTTTAGTGCATCTACCATTACTAGCAATTCCATCAAATGCTCATTGACTGGATTTGAAGTTGGTTGGATCACGAAACAATGATGCCCACGAACGGTCTCACCGATTTCAATTGAAATTTCACCATCAGCAAAACGACTTGTCATACATTCTCCAAGCGGGACACCCATGTAAGTTGAAATTTCAGCCGCTAATGGTCGATTCGCCCCCAAACTAAATAATTTGAATTTTTTACGATTAATCTCAGCCATTACATATCCCGTCCTTATTTTATTTTCGTTTCAGTACACAATGTTTTAGTATACAATATTTTGGCAAAATTTTCAACCATTTTCGGCAACGAGTTCCAATTTTTGATAAAAATTGGTTACGATTATAGCTACACAAAATACTTTTCATTTTTATTCGCTACAGAACAGCATTACCAAATCATATATATGACCAAAATGAGTAAACGAACCGCTAGTCGAAACCCGATAGCTTGAAATCCAACAAAGATGCAAGTTTTCTAATAAAGGTTAACATTAACCAATGCTTCCTTCCATCTCGAGTTTTAGTAACTGATTCAGTTCAACGGCATATTCCATCGGAAGCTCTTTTGCAAATGGCTCGATGAAACCCATGATAATCATTTCGGTTGCCTGTTCTTCGGATAAACCGCGACTCATTAAATAGAATAACTGTTCTTCGGAAACTTTTGACACTTTCGCTTCATGTTGCACGATGATATCCCCGTTTTTCGTAACGTTGTATGGAATGGTATCTGATTTCGACATATCATCAAGGATAATAGTATCGCATTCGATATTTGACTTCGCACCGATGGCTTTTTTACCATGTTCAACAATACCACGATAGGTTACATTTCCACCAAGACGTGATAATGATTTCGATACAATTGTCGAAGATGTGTTGCGTCCCAAATGAATCATCTTGGCTCCGGCGTCTTGTATTTGCCCCGCCCCCGCAAAAGCGATGGAAATTGTAGTTCCGGTCGCATAATCGCCTTTCAAAATACAAGCAGGATATTTCATGGTAATTTTTGACCCGATGTTGCCGTCAATCCATTCCATATGGGCATGGTCTTCGCAAAGAGCACGCTTTGTTACAAGGTTAAGGATGTTGTTCGACCAGTTTTGAATGGTTGTATAACGACAACGACCACCATTTTTGATGTAAATTTCCACGACCGCAGAATGCAATGAATTTGCCGAATAAATCGGTGCTGTACACCCCTCGACATAATGTACATCTGCACCATCATCAACGATAATCAGTGTTCGCTCGAATTGTCCCATACTTTCTGAATTAATCCGAAAATATGACTGTAATGGTTTAGAAAGTTTTACACCTTTTGGAACATATATGAACGACCCACCAGACCAGACCGCCCCATTTAAAGCTGAAAATTTATTATCCGCAAAAGGCACAACCTTATTAAAATACTCTCTAAATAAATCAGGATATTCTTTCAAAGCAGAATCAGTATCTAAAAAGATAACACCTTGTTCTTCAAGTTCTTTTTGATTATTATGGTAAACAACTTCAGATTCATATTGCGTTGAAACTCCCGAGAGATACTTCGCTTCTGCCTCTGGTATTCCCAATTTGTCGAAAGTTTCCTTGATATTCTCTGGGACATCTTCCCAACGATTTGCTGCTCGTGCAGAGGGCTTTATATAATAGACATAATCGGCAAAATTGAGCTCATCTGTTAAATCTGGTCCCCAATCTGGCATCGGGAATTTTAAAAATTGCTCATAAGCTTTCAGACGGAAATCCAACATCCATGCTGGCTCATTTTTCGTTGCCGAAATCTCACGAATAACCGCCTCCGTGAGCCCCTTGCCAGTATCCTTAATATTTTTATGCTCCGTAACAAAACCATATTTATAGTCTGTAACCGTTGTCTGCATTTGTTCGTTCATTTCTCTGATTGCATCATTTGCCATGGGTTTGCACCTCACCATTTATTTATTACTACTCCAGTTTTTAAGTAATTGTGAAATTGCTCATAAAAGTCGTAAACTGGCAAAATTTCCTGTTTTACGGCTTTCATCAGTGGGGAGTATCCATTTCGCAATTGCCTAACTCCAGTTTTACTTATTCTTCACTTCTTCAACTGCTTCTTCAAAAGCTTTCCATGCGATAGTTGCACATTTAATTCGGGCTGGGAATTGTGAAACACCCGAATACACAAAAGCATCACCCATATCATCTTCATCGAGATTTTCGTCGATTTCTTCACCTTTGACGATTTCGTAAAAGTTTTTTGTTAGGTTTAACGCTTCGTCAAAGGTTTTATCAACCAAAATTTCTGACATGACCGAAGCAGAGGACATACAAATAGCACAACCCACGCCATCATGACGAATGTCTGTAATCCCTTGGTCATCAGTCTTGATTGCAACGGTTATATCATCACCGCAAGTCGGATTTTTTAAATGAACACTGTGGTAATTTTCAATCACACTTAATCCTTTATTACGCGGATTTTTGTAATGATCCATAATTACCTGACGGTATAAATTCTGTAAATTAGAAGCCATGTTCGAATGTTTCCTTTCCTTTGATAGTCGCTTGGATTAACGCATCAATTTCTGCTTTTGTATTATAGATTGCACAGCTGGCTCTTAGGGTTGAACTGGTACAAAGCCAAGTCATCAGCGGTTGGGCACAGTGTTGACCCGCCCTGACACAGATGGCATTATCGTCATAAATGGTTGCCATATCATGCGGATGGACATCTTCGACATTAAAACTGATAATCCCAGTATCAGTCGTTGGATTGAAAATTTTGATTCCTGCAATTTTTGACAATTGTTCAATAGTGTAATCACGCAATTCTAGTTCATGTTTTGCAATGTTTTTCCAACCTAGATTCATCAAATATCGCATTGCTGCTGCTAAGCCAATGGCGCCAGCAATTGGTGGTGTTCCCGCTTCAAATCGGAACGGGATATCTTTAAAGGTTGAACCAGTTTGACCAAGTTTCACTTCGTCAACCATTTCGCCGCCAAATTCGACTGGTTCCATGTTGTTCAAGATTTCAAACTTACCATAGAGAACACCGATTCCAGTTGGGCCGTAAATTTTATGACCAGTTATTGCGAGGAAATCACAGTTTAAATCTTGCACATCAATTTTCATGTGTGGCGCTGATTGAGCCGCATCGACTATGACAACTGCACCATGCTGATGGGCTAGGTCACAAATTTCTTTAATCGGGGTGATGTAACCCATAACATTGGAAACATGAGTCAAAGCGACAACCTTAGTCTGTGGGGTCAATACCTTAGAAAAATTTTCAGTTGTGATGCGTCCTTGTTCTGTTAATGGAATAAATTTCAACGTAGCACCCGTAACTTTTGCCACATTTTGCCATGGCAAAAAGCTGCTATGGTGTTCAAGTTCGGTTGTGATAATTTCATCACCAGGCTTTAAGTTATGGAGACCATATCCCATTGCAACCATGTTGAGTGCTGAAGTAACACCTTTGGTAAAGATGATTTCACTCGTACTTGTTGCATTCAAAAACTCAGCCACCGTCTGACGCGCATCTTCATACATCGCCGTTGCATCATTAGAAATTTTATAGACACCACGGTGAATATTGGCGGACGCTTTGGTGTAGTATTTTTCCATCGCTGCTAATACACATTTGGGTTTCAATGCTGTTGCCGCACTGTCTAAATAAACTAGCGCCTTTTCATTCACAGATTCCCCTAGGATCGCAAAGTCTGCGCGGATATTTTCAATGTTTATCATGTTTTGGTACTCCCTTCCCGTTTTAGTTATTTTTAAAATCATCATAGTTAAACATATCAACACCACCTAATCTATCAAACCCATTTCCCGAAACGCTACAGTGTTTAGTCTGATTTTTCCTGCTAAAACAACTTCTGAATCTAATGGTAGTTGATTCGCAATCTCTTACAAATTTGGAAATTTCTCGTAAATTTCAAACTTTTGATAATGATTAATATGTGCCTTGATAATCGCTTTAGTCGTATTCTTCATCAACTTCGGATTCAACAATCGTAAATATTCTTGCTCATTCATGACCGCTTTATTTAAAACAAAATAAAGGGTGCTGTATTTTTCAACATCTCAATTAAATTGACTCTGATATAGCATTTGAAAAGTTGCCATTGCGCTCACCTCTGCTTTACTTTTTCTGAATTTGTTTTTTATGACCGACGATAAAAAATCACCAATCAGCGGGTAGATTTATTTATTGGCTTAGTAAAGTTCTTCAATTTCGAAGTCCTCACCTACTAAAACAATTTCGAATGAATCGGTCACACACTGAATAAAATAACCTGTCCCTTTAAAACCATTATTTTGGTATCTGACACTCATATCAAAACACCTCCGTTTTGGCAAATTTAGTCGCCGAACAATTCCTTTTTCTGTAATTCGTACTTTTCTTCTGAAATTGTTCCATTATATAACATATCTTGCAAAGCAATAATATCTGTTACTTTTAATTGTGATGACACAGATTGCCCACTTTCTTTTGCAAGTGTCATGCCTTTTTGACATTGACAATTCGGGCTGTCTTCCACCATAAGAGCAACATGCTCACCTACTTCTGCTATACTTACGGTTTCACGGAATTTATCAATACTTCTAATCGCTACGTCTTGAAGTTTGTTCCCACCATCATCTAAAAGTGATAACACTTCGCCGACTGCAATTGGCTTGTTCTGTACTTCGCCTAATAACATTTTTCCGCGTCCAGTTATTTTCATAATTTCATTTATAACAAAAACCATACTAAAACCTCCGACCTTACTCATACTTTACGCTTAAAAGTTGCAAACACATTTTCTGTCCCACGAGAGCCTGGTGTTACTTGATGACCTTCGCGATAAAAGAAGCCTACTAATTCCCACCCTTGCATTCCAAGTGCATTTAATTGAACATTAAATCTATCCGTACTCCATGTTTGACCGCGTAAAATCCCACCAGTTTCAACTGTGTCAAGTTCAATTGTTTGATATGTCCATCTTTCCATAAATTTTCTCCTTTATCTCGGTATATATCAACCTAACTTACTCTCAATCTTCCCGGCCAACGTCGTGCGCATTTCTTCGTCCCTAATTGCATCAACGAATGGCGTTAGGAAACCTGAAACAATCAGCCTGCTCGCTTCCGCTCGGCTCATACCACGGCTCATTAGATAGTAGATTTGCTCTTCATCAAGTTGCCCGATACTAGCAGCATGACCAGCGGTGATGTCGCCTTCATCAATTAGTAAAAACGGATTTGCGACTGCTTCGGCGGTGATTGATAAGTTTAGCAATCTTGTTTCTTGCTGATTGTCGCTTGCTTTTGACGCCTTTTGGATTTTACCAATACCGTTAAACGCTAGATGGGCTTCGTCTTTAACGATTCCATAATTAACGATGTTTCCAACGGTATTGCTGGCAATGTTCTCGGTACGGATTGTTAAATTTTGTTTTTGTGACCCGCTAGCAATGGCAACTGTTTTTAAATCCGCACCCGCTCCGCGACCAGTTAAAAAGACAAAATCTTCAAAGACAAGATCGGTATCATTAATGGCAAAGTTTGTTGTGTCAAGCTTGCCATCATTGGCAACATCTGCATATTTATGGTGATAAACAACTGTACTAGGAGCTAGGTTATTGATGGTTGATAATGTTAAACTCGCATTTGCACCGATGGTATAATTTGCGACGATGTTTGCGCAAAACTCACCCATCCCAATATAGCTTTCCACGATTTCAATTGCCGAACTTTCTGCTAGTACAACTGATGTTTGATGAACCAGTGAGCGGTGTTTTACAACAATGACCACCGATAACGTGTCCATTACTACCATATCCTTTGGTACTTTTATTTCAATTTTACTATTGAAATTTTGGTAATTTAATTCTAATAAGGAATTGGTTGGCTCTAACGGGAATATCCCGCTACCAGTTGACACTTCAACTCCGTGCGGGACTTCGGAATGCACAATGGTTCCGTCGACAATGATAATCTGGTTAGGCGTAGCGTGCAAATCTAGTTCACAAACGGTCGTAGTAGGAACTTCACCTAATTCTAAGTTATCAAAACGCCAGTTTTTGATATTTGTTTTTAAAGCTTTAGGTAGTTTTTTCATAATCATAACCCCAACTTTTCTGATAGTCCACAAGCACCACCAAGCGTGATTTGCGTGTCTTCGACCTCTTGCACAACACGCTCATCGTAGATTCCAAGTTCGTCTTTAATCCAGTCATACCCTTCAGCGTCGATTTTTTCCATTAACGAAATATCGCCTGATTTAACAATGCGACCTTGCATCATGACGTGGACGAAATCTGGTTTAATGTGATCGAGAATTCGTTGATAATGAGTGATAATTAGACACCCAAAATCTTCGTTACGTATTGAATTAACTGCTGCCCCAACGATTCGCAAAGCATCAACATCAAGTCCTGAATCAATTTCGTCCAAGATGGCAATTTTAGGTTTTAACATCAACATTTGCAAAATTTCGTTCCGTTTTTTCTCACCGCCAGAAAAACCTTCGTTTAAGTAACGGTGCGCCATATCAGGATTCATATTTAACGTTTCAATTGCGCCATCGAGTTCACGGATAAATTTCATCAGCGATTGCTCTTTCTCACCTTCTTCTAAACGAGCCCTTTTTGACATACGCAAAAAGTCCGAATTCGTTACACCTGGAATTTCTGATGGATATTGCATTGCTAAAAACAACCCTGCATGCGCGCGCTCATCAACTTCCATTCCGAGCACATCTTCCCCGTTCATTGTAATTTCACCACCAAGCACCTCATACTTCGGATGACCCATGACAACCTGCGACAACGTCGACTTTCCAGTTCCGTTCGGTCCCATAATCGCATGGATTTCGCCACCCTTAATTTCAAGGTTGACCCCTTTTAAAATTTCTTTATCTTCAACTGATGCTCGTAAATCAGTAATTTTCAAAGTTGGTTTTGTCATTTACTATACCTCCACTTTTGTTCATTCTTAAATAATTATAACAAATTTCACGCAACTTTACCATAATAATATTTGATTATCCAATCGGAATTTAACCAAATATTATTGCAACCTAAAAAATCACCGCTCCGAGCAATGATTTTTCAATTGGTTTATTTAGCTAAATGGGAAGAATATCGGTGTGAAAGTAACTATGATAATCATTGTTATGACGACGAGCGGAAAGCCGGCTTTGAAATAATCAACAAACTTATAATTACCAATCCCATAAACCATCGTGTTAGGAGGCGTAGTAATTGGCGACATATAAGCGAGTGAACTTGACATCGCAATCGCCATAGTGATTGTTGCAGGATTAATGCCAAGACCATTGCTAATTGGAATAGAAATTGGCACTAAAAGAGCAGCCGTCGCTGGATTTGATATGAATGTTGTTAAAATCCAGCCCAAGATAATAAATACAACCATCATCGTAAAGCCAGAAACTTCACCAACAACACTTAGAATTTGATAAGCAATGAAATCTCCAGCGCCAGTTGTAGTCATTGCAGCTGCGAGTGCGAATAACCCCGCAAATAAGAAGATTGTTGACATATCAACAGACCGAAACGCTTGTCTTTGTGTTACGAGTCCTAACATGACTACTACAATCGCAGCAACACTTGAAACAACATGGATTGGTATCCCAACCGGCGCAAGTTGCGCTTCAAATATGAATGCAATCGTTGTCGCAAGTAAAACGACGACCGCTGCGACTTTTTTCCATTTTGGTACATGATCGAAATTCTCTATTTGCTCACCATCATCTAGTTCAACATCAGGATGATTTGGTAATAATTTATATCCGATTAAAGCAAAGAAAAGTATCCCAACAATCGCACGCGGTATAGAAACCCATGCAAATTCAAAGAAACCAAAACTTTGACCAGCCATTTCATATAAAAGCTCACTAGCGATAACATTGGGTGATGTCGAAGTCAAGGTCATTCCACCAGCCATTGACGTTGCATAAGCAACTGGCAACAATAACCTCGAACGATTGATACCAGATCTTTTACAAATCCCAATGACTATCGGAATCATAATTGCCATAGCAGTTGTATTAGAAACAAAACTTGATAAAATACCTGCTGCAATCATCAGTGAAATCATCAGTTGTCGCTCTGTTTTAGCTCTTCGTGTCACGATTTCACCGAAAGCATATGCAATACCAGTTTTTTCTAACGCTGCACCTACAATAAACATACCAAAAAACAAGATAACTGTCCCATTCGTGAAACCAGCAAATCCTTGTGCTGGTGTAATCACTCTTGTTAAAATTAAAGCTAACATAATCATCATAGCGGTAGTTGCAATAGTGATTTTTTCCCATACAAAGCTTACCATTCCTAATCCCAAAATAATGAGTGTTATTGCTATTTCAGTAGTCATATTTCCACAACCTTATAATAATATTTGTGGTTAGCTACCACATGAGCATAAGTGTAAAATCTTTCTTTATAATGACAGTGCAAAATTGTATTGATAATAGCCTAACATCCTACTAACGCTTATTTTAGAAGTTGCTTCAATATCAAAAAATATTTACACTTTCACCCTACATAGCGATGATTAAATCAAGGTAAAAATTTTCATTATCAATACAATTTTGCACTATCATATTTATTTTCAAATTCACAATTCCTTGCGACCAATCTTTGTTAGCGACTCAAAGAATCGTCTTGTGTTTTAAACAAATTTATTTGTCAAAGTACCAACATCTTCGATATATACATCAATAACATCACCACTCTTGATATATACAGGCGGATTCATTGCGTGACCAACACCTGCCGGTGTTCCCGTTAAAATAATATCACCTGGACGAAGTGTCATTCCTTGTGTAAGATCAGAAATAATATCACCAATATCAAAAATAAATAATTCAGTATTTGATGATTGGCGCAAATCTCCGTTTACATGACAAGTAATATCAAGCGCTGGTGGATAAGGAATGCTGTCTGCTGAAACAATATGAGGACCAATTGGACAAGTTTGGTCAAAGCTTTTCCCTAAATACCACTGGTTATGGTTAATTTGACGGTCACGAACAGTAACATCATTTGCAACAGAATAACCAAAGATATAATTTCCAACATCTTCTTTTGCGACACCTTTAGCGGTTTTTCCGATAATAACCGCAAGCTCAGCTTCATAATCAAGATGAGTAGTTAATTTCGCGTGGGTTGGTAATTCTTCATTATGAGCAGATGGTGGATAAGCAGACTTAGCAAAATAGGGACCATAAGTTGGAATAACACTTAAATTTTGACCTTGTTGCATTGTTTCTGCAACTTCTTTAGCGTGATCAGCGTAATTTTTTCCAATACAAATCACATCACGAGTCGGATTAGGGATTGGGGTTAAAATTATTACATCATCAACTGAAATCGGTTGCAGAGCTTTCTCAGAGATGATTTGAGCAAAATTAGGGAAAGAAACTCTTTCGTATTGCTTAATGAAATCAAGTAATGTCTGAGGGGCAACTTGGTCATATAACATTTCAAAGCTATAATATCCTTCTTCCCTAACAATTCCAGCCAACTCTTGACCATGGTGTAAAAATGTTGCAAACTTCATATTGTAACCTCCAAAATTTTTTTGTATGATCTCTTATCTTCAAACAAGAAACCATTTACATCGCTATGGTATCACAGCAAAATCAATCCGTCTAACATTATTATTTCAAAGTAATTATTAGTAAAACTTATACCTAAGCAATAGTCGTTTTTTTCACAAATGTTAATATTCACAGCCGATCTAAGAATTCCCGCAAAATCACCAATTTGGAGGGACTTTCTATTCATTCATGGAGCTTTTCTATTTTAAAAGCACGATATTAATAGGAATATCATTTTTTTCGTGCTTTTCTGGCACCTATTTTCGTTTTTTAACCCTAAAATAAGAATAATCACCCTAATAACTACTGGAATTAGCAAAAACAGTCGTAAAAAGCACGATATCCTTAGAAATATCATTTTTTCCGTGCTTTTCTGACACCTATTTTCGTTTTTCAACCCTAAAACAAGAATAATCACCCTAATAGCTACTGGAATTAGCAAAAAAAAAGTCGCAAAAAGCACGATATCCTTAAGAATA